>Ga0116152_10001102_pt1 | contig 22158 bp, 17 predicted proteins | sample AD_UKC119_MetaG_FD_89894 | JGI IMG/M metagenome (GOLD analysis project Ga0116152, IMG submission 89894) | Active sludge microbial communities of municipal wastewater-treating anaerobic digesters from Hong Kong - AD_UKC119_MetaG | ecosystem: Engineered > Bioreactor > Anaerobic > Digestate...
CACAGCTCTCCAGGGGCATCTCCATCCCGAGTCTTTTCTCAAAGACCTGAGCGATCACCGGACGCTCCTCCGGCAGACGGGCCTCCCCCTCCACGATGGATGCCAGAGTCAGGACTTCATGAACCGTCCAGGGAGATCTCCTCAGGGTGTCCTCAAGTCCTGCCCGGGCGATGTTCTCATGAAGCTGCCTGTTCAGGAAACGGACGATCTCCCGGGGGTCTTCACCGGCAGAAAAATAGTAGGTATCCGGATAACAGTATCCCTCCAGGGAGGGGCCGGGGATCTTCAACTCCTCAAGGAGAGCCGGATCCCTGTAGAGACTCATCATCTCTTGAGAATCAGAGATCACACCTTTGTCTTCAAGAAGCTGAGCGATCTGTCTGTAGTGGAACCCCTCGGGGATGGTCACCCGTATCCCTTTTTTAAAACCTTTTCTGAACATACCGGCCAGCTCGATGATATTGACATACCCCTTGAGATAGTAATCCCCCGCGTTGATCTTCCACCCGAATAACTTGTAAAAAAGCTTGAAAGAGGTGGGGCTGGGAGTGATCCCGCGCTCATAAAGGGCTTTGACGACGGTCTGGAGGGTGTCCCCCCTTTTGATCTCCAGGTAGACAGTCCCCTCCACTTTGAAAGGGCGGAACCACTCGAAGAAAAAGGCGAAAAGCAGAAGAAGGACAAGAGCGGGAATCCAGTATTTCTTCAGGATCAGATGACGTGTCTGTTCAAAGAGTTTCATTCGATGACTAATTCCTTTCCGTCAAAACCCAGGGTGATGCTCTCCCGTTCAGTGAGGTCCATGCGTCCCAGGGCCAGGGCCAGGGGTGAAAAGACATGCCCCTGGAAAAGTCGCTCCAGAGAGCGCAGTTTATCCTTTTCTTTTTTCACTTCATCGATGAGAAAACGCAGAAGCTTATCCTGGATGACCCATTGGATATCCCACTTCTCCCGTAAGGTCTCCAGCAGGTTCCGGTTGATGATCTTCTTCAGTTCATGGTCTCGCAGCTCTTTAAAGATGACCACCTGGTCCATGATGCTCATAAGTTCCGGGTCCAGCAGAGAAGCCAGCCCTTCATGGACAGCTTTCACATCATAATCGACTTCGCTGTCCGGTGTAAAGCCCAGCTGTTTTTTCTTCTCTTCATAGGCTTTCACCGTCATCACAACAGTCACCCCGGAGAGCGAGACATGCTGCCCCAGGCTGTCCTCAAAAGCTCCGGTTTTAAAGACTTCTGCAAAAAACCTCTGGACATCCGGGCAGGCTTTATCGATCTCTTCCAGAAAAAGGATGCTTAACGGGTATTTCTGAAGGACCCGTGTGAGGATGGAGGGGTAGACTTCGCCTTTGGACTTATCGCTGTATCCGGTGAGTTCCCACAGTGATTCGGGCTCTTCAAAACGGGCCATATCAAAGACTGATATCCGTTCGGGGTCTCCGAAGAGGACATCGGCTAATCCATGGATGAGCTCCTTTTTCCCTACTCCGCGGGGGCCCACAAAGAGCATGATGCCGTTGGGCATGCGGGGATTGACGTTAAAGGGTGTCTCACGTGTCGTGATGACCCTGGCCACCCGTTCCACCGCATCGTCCTGGCCGATGATGCGCTCTTTGAGCTTTTCCGGAATCGCATCATAAGATTCACGCTCTCCGCTGATCCTCCAGCCCGGGACTCCAAGGGATTCAGAGACAGCCTGATAGAGGTCTTCCGACCTCAGCCGCCGTGTCGTCTCTGTCCTGGCTTTGAGCCGCACCCGTGTGGCCGCCATATCCAGAAGCTGCAGGGTTCCCTCGATCTCTCCATTGGAGAAGAACTGGCCTGAAAGGTAAAAGGCCTGGGTGGCCAGCGGAGCTGAAATAACGACATTATGGTACTCTTCGATCTCACTCTTCGATTCATAGATGATGTTCAGGATCTTTTCAGGAGAAAGGTGTTTGATCTTAATGATCTGGATCTTTTCTTTCAGGAAGGGGTCCTGGTCCAGGACCAGGCTGATATTCTCCCGTTTGGACGCGCCGATGACCCTGAGCGCCCCCTGTCTCAGAACAGGTTTCAGAAGGACAGGGAGGTCCAGCGGGCCTGATCCGTAGAAATCGGGGTAGATCTCGTCAAAGTAGAGGATCGTCCCGGGATGTTCCGCGGCTTCATTGAGAAACTGATGGAGGAGCTCCACAAAGGCATTGGCTTCTTTCACATGGCCCATCATGGCATCGGTGAGCACATAAAGGATCCGGCATGAGTCGAACCGGCCCTCGCCCTCTGCGATGCGCTGGGCGACGCCTTCCACAAGGATACTCTTATCGATACCGGGCCTTCCCACGAGAAGAGGCGTGTTTTTATAGATCCTCGACAGGACTTCCACAAGCGAAGCAGTGGTCTTCCATCCCGTAGCCAGGGGTCTCCTTTTCCTTTGGCGGATCAGCTGTCCGATATCCACACTGAACTGCCCCACAAGACTCTTGTCTTCACTAAAAGAGCGTTTCATTTCATCGATATAGATCAGGTCATCCAGCGAGGAGAGTTCCACTCCCATCTCTGTAAAGATCCCGGCCAGCTCCCCGTCGGCCTCATGGAGAAGGGCCAGGAGAAGGTGAAGAGGCTTCACTTCGGATTCCTGGCTCTCCATGGCGATGATGCCGCTGAGCCGCAGAGCTTCCCTTGTATGGTCGCTGATGGTGATCTCTGTATTCTGAGGCACTTTTTCTTTTTTTTCGAGGGCTTCTTTAAAAAGAGCCAAAAGCTTCTGAGGTTCCATATTGTGGATTTTAAGCCAGTAGTCGACTTTCGGGTCTTTGAGTTCCAGAAGGCTTGTGAGGAGATGAAGGGGGACGATCACCCCGTGCCTCTCTTCAAGGGCTTTTGTTTCCGCCGCCTGGATCACCTGCTGCAGCTGTGCTGAAAAATTGTATCGTTTCATTCTTCGTCGTCTCCTATCTGTCCCAGTTCCTTGAGTTTCATCAGCTGCTCCTTGGTCTCATCCAGTGTCGGATCCAGGGCCACGGCCTTTTCCCAGGCTTTAACGGCGAATTCGATACGGTCGAGTTCATAGAGGGCATTCCCCAGGGAGACATAGGCTTTGGCGAAATCGGGCCGTTTTTCAATGGATTTCCGAAAGAGAGGGACCGCTTTCTCTGTCATCTCTTCTTCCACAAGGATCATTCCCAGATTATAGTAGCTTTCGCTGAACTCAGGATTGAGTTTGATCAGTTTTTTAAAGACATCTTTGGCCTTCTCTTTCTCTCCTTTTTCACTGAAAGCCATCCCCAGATTGCTGTACGCACCCCAGAGACGGTTGTTGAGCGTGATCGCTTCTTTGAAACAGTCCACAGCCGCGGAGAGTTCTCCGTTCATCAGGAAGGTCAGCCCGGTGTTGTTCAGGTCATCAGCCTTCTTCATCCTGATCGCTGATTCTTCGTTCTGCAGATACTCTTTCTGAAGGACAGCAAAGGCTTCCATCTTCTCCATTCCGCTGACGAAACTCCTGGAGAGGGCCTGTTGAGAATCCACACAGAGGTCCATCCCCTGACGGATGATCTCAAGGTTTTCCATCCTCTGCTCCATCAGGTCGAGTTTGCGGTCCACAGACTCCATATGCTGGCGGATCGCATTCAGGGTTTCAAGCATCTGCACTGCAGTCTCCTGCTGCGAAGAAACCGCATCACGTGCCATGTCCAGATAAAGTCCCGCTTTTTCGTTGAGCTGCCGGGTTTCTTCACGCAGGGGCCCCTCTTCATGGAGGCGCTCTATAGTTTCTGTATTCTCACGCACATATCGGATCAGGTCTTCGAAGGCCGACTTGTTCTCTGCAGACTGTTCACCCATAGCGGTCATGGATTCCCGGACTGATTCGGAGAAAGCCCCCAGCCTGTCGTAGGCCTCTTTCTGGATCTTCAGGGTGGCGGCAAGGGGTTTTTTCAATGTCTCCAGGAGCATCTTCATGGATTCAAGATAACTCTCTTTTCCGCTTCCGGCCTGGGAGTCTTCGCTTTTCCCGGGAAGAGCATCCAGGTTCTCTTTCAACTCCGTCAAAGAGGCTTTCATCTCAAGAGCGGCCCGGGCTGTCTGGCCCATCTTCTCAGCCAGAGGCCCCTCTTCACCCAGGAGCTCCTGAAGCCTCAGAAGGATCCCGGAGTTCTTTTCGAGCGTTTGCTCGACGCCGTCCCATGAGAGAGAAGGCGGCTCTGCCCCCTCTTCTGCGGGTTGCAGCCCCTTTTGCCGGCCCAGAAGAGTGATGAGTTCATTGATCTTTTTCCCGTTGTCCATGACTTTGAAAAACTCCGTCATGGGCTTCATACCGTTATTCAAAAGAGTTCCGATCTTTTTGATGAGGACCCCGTTGTCATTGCTGCTTTTTTTGATGAGTTTCCCGAGTTTTGTCACATTCTCTTTATTGTGCAGATCGATGGCCTGAAAGATGCAGGCCTGGGATGGAGAATCATACAGGAAACACTCTCCTTTCATGCAGGACAGGGGTTTCCCTTCTTTATTGTTCAGGAAGGGGCATAAGTTCTGGTCCATTTCTCCTCCTTCGTTCTTACTTTGTCAGATAGTGCCCGGCCCCGGCCTCTTCAAAATGCTGTCGTTCCCGTTCGATGTTTCCCCTTATCGTGCCGTACTCGTCATCCTCCACGTACCCCTTGAGGTAGTGAAGGTAAAAAAGGGCCTTTTGATAGAGATGAAGCTCCCGGAAGGCCTTGATCAGCTGCCGGATGATCTTCACCTCGGGATCCCCCAGGGCGAGGGAATCAAAAGAGATCTTCCCCGCCGTGGTGATATAACTCATGTAATCCTTCTTTTTCTCATAATAGTTCAGGAGCAGATAGAGTCTCATCTTTTCATCTTCCGGCCGTGCCGGTTCCATGAGAAGAGTGTAGGCCTTCTCAAGATCCCCCCTGCTGATGAGAAGGTCGATGAGCGCCAACCGGTCAGCAGGCTCCTCGCTTTTTTCCAGATAGGAGATCCAGGCCTCATCATTGATCTTCTTGACTTCTTCAAAGAGCGCAACCTGCTCCTTGATCGCCGGGACATAACGCCGGGCGCGTTTATAAAAGGCAAGGGCCTCTTTTTCTTTCCCCTTGCGCTTTTTGATATCACCGCACATCACGGCATATTTGGCCTTCTGACGTCCATCGGCATCGGTTTTATCCAGATGAGCCAGGACCTCCTCGATCTTGTCCACCTGGTCCCTCTGATAGAGGTAGGATAAATAGTAGGTGAACACGCTGTTGTCATACTCCGAGGCTTCCAGAAGCTGGTCAAAGAGCTCCATGGCCACCGGGGGATGATAGAGGAGAAGTTTCAGATGCCCTTTCATATGAGAGAAGGCCTCCTGAGTCTCCCCGATCCTGATCAGGAGAAGAGTGATGATCCGCATGGTCTTGATGTCGTGCGTATCCGAATCCAGGTGAGCGATGCGTTCTTTGAGCTCTTTGAGGTCTTCAGGACTCAGCTTCTCCAGGGCTTCCTCCAGAGAGGCGATGGCTTCATCCATGCGTCCCAGCTCCAGGGCCAGGTCGATAAAGAGATGCCATACCGCTCCCAGGGAGATATGGTCGATGTCCTTTCTGATCATGTCGATGATCGCTTCCTGTCTCGGCCTGTCTCCCAGAGCCATGACCCGGGTATAGTGTGTCACGGCATCCTCATATTTTTTGGCTTCCCAGAAGTAGTCTCCCAACTGTTGAAAAGCAAAAGCATCTTCAGGGTAATATTCCGTCATCAGCCTGAGGACCTGCATATATTTGAGAAGATAGTCCTCCCGGACATCGATCTCCTTTAAAAACATCACTGCTTCGTCGTACATATCGCATTCCAGGTAACTCTTGATGAGTTCCAGCAGATAAAACTGGTCGTCGATATGCTCCCGGGACATCTCTTCATAGTAGGTAACCAGGTCTCGGGCGGAATCCCTGTTGATCTTGGTGGCCTGGTTGAAAAAAGCCACGGCTTCCTTGTGATGGCCGAGGATATACTCCATCTTTCCCGCCAGAATACGGAAAAGATACTCCTGGGGTTTTTCTTCGATCACAGACTGGATCTCTTTTCGGATGAGATCATCCGTCTGGCTCTCCTTCCCGGCGACTTTCTCAAAAAGCTCCCGCATGATATCATATTCGCCGATGCGCCTGTAGATCAGTCCCAGAATATAGTAGAGGCCCGGATTGGGTTTGACGATCTTCCGGATGTCATCAGTGATGTCTCTCACCATGTAGAAGTGTTCCATGGACCCGTATTTGAGAAGGCGCTGGAAACTCTTGATCACCGTTGTCATGTCCTCCCTGTTGAAGCTGAGCCTGGCCAGGGCAATATAGATCCAGGGGACTTCGGCATCAACGGTGAGGGCATCTTTGATGAACCGCTCCATTTCATTGAACAGGTCCTGCTCCAGGGCAATCCTGTAGTAGATCTCCACCAGGGCGTTGTCCACGTATCCCCGCCGGACGATCTCCCCGAGAAGATTGAGGATATTCCCGCCTTCTCCGGGATTGTTCAGGTAGAGGGTGTAGAGCTGCTCTGTGATCTGGTCATACCGTTTCGCTTCAAACAGGATATTGACGATGGACCATTGCAGCTGGCGGTCATGGGGATTTTTTTCCAGAAGAGCGTCGCAAATACCCGATACGCCGTCGATGAGCATCTGATTTCCCGAGATCATGATCTTTTTGATGGCCTCTGTCGTTTTCGCTGTATCATTCATCAGCGCATGAAGGTGTGCCGATGTAAAAATGGCATAGAGGTTGGCCGGGTCTTTGGAGAGGATGATCGCAACCAGCTTGGCCAGCTTGGGAGCGGCGCCCTCGATATTTTCAGCCAGGGAGATGATGGGTTTATAGATATCCTGGATGGCATGGTAATCCATTTTGACGATCTCGCCGATGAGCCGCAGACCTTTTTCAGCCATTTTCTTCTCAATATAGATCCCCAGAAGGAGTGTGCGGATCTTCACGGACCGCTTCGAGTTCTCAACGACTTTTTCGATCCCTTCGATGGCCCGGTCAGTCTCATCGGGAAAACGGTCCATAAGGTCTTTGTAGTGTTTGAAGGCCAGTTTCAGATCGCCCCGGTAGAGAGCGATATCTGCCGAAAGCCTGATCCCGCCCAGGTTTCCGGCCAGATCCATGGATTTCAGCTTCTCTGCAAGATAATCGGCATACCCTTTATCCATCCGGAAGACCTCTTCATAGGCCTCCACGGCTTCATCTGTCTTTCCCTCCGTGCTCTTCACGTCTCCCAGAAGTTTGAAAGCGGCGCTCTTGTCCGAGACCTTGTCCAGGAGCTCTGTGAGGAGGGATTTCACGTCCGGTGAAGAGAAGTCCTTGACCTGAGTGAGTTTCCTGAAGGCCTCATCATACTGCCCTGCTGAGATCTGGAACCGGCATTGGGCCAGGAGGACCGGTGTCAGGGGCCCGGTCTTCAGGTAGATATCAGTGAGGTACTCTTCAAGGAAGGAAAGATTATCTGGATTGCTCTCTTTTTCCACAAGACGCGAAATATAGGAGACAGCTTTTTCGTAATCCTCACCGAAATAAGAGAGGTCCGCCAGAGCCTTGAGCCCGGCCGGGGATCCTTCGATCTTTTCCAGATCCGGGGCCAGCTCTTCTCCGGCGGGCGCGGCAAGAGCGTGGCGTATCTTGACAGCGGAAAGGAAATGGTCCAGGGCCTCATCCGTCTCCCCGAGAGCCATATCAGCCCGGCCGGCAAAAAAATAGGGATAGGGATTGACACTGTCCAATGGAGCCAGAGCCAGAAAAAGGGCTCTGACATCCTGATAGAAATCGGCCATCTTCAGCCGGAAGACCCCCTCCACAGGGTCAAAGGCGTTCTCCTTTTTCAGAAGAAACCGGACGATGACCAGTGAACAGAAGAGGTCGAAGTTCTTTTTCAGGGTCTCCTCTTCCCCTCCGACTTTCAAGAGTTTCCCGGCCTTGTCAGCCAGCTCGTTTTCCATTTTCTGGAGATCATCCCCTTTGGTCACTTTCAGGACAAGAGCGGCATTCCGGTAATCCCTGCGCTGGATATAGAGTTCGAAGAGAAAGAAATCGGCGGCTTTTGAATAAGGGAAGGCCCTTCGGAAATCCTGCTTGATGTAGCCGATGACATAATCAGGGGCTTTGATCCTGTATTTGACGATTTTGCTCAGCGTCTTGACAGCATTCTCATCGTCTTTTTTGAGGGAATAGACTTCCACCAGTTTCCAGAGGAGGTCACCGTCATCGGGCTGCTCCAGCAGAGCATCCTGTAATTTGTACATGGCATCGGTATAATCCCCTGCACGGCAGATCTTATCGATTCTTTTGAGAAATTTGTCGTTTTTCCCCATTTCCGCCCCTTGGTATCATCCGTAATACCCCAGACGTTTCAGAGCCCGGCTGTCTTTCCGCCAGTTCTTGATCACCTTGACGGCAATATCGAGAAAAACACGGCGCCCTAAAAACTCTTCGATCTTATGCCGGGATTTTTCACCGATGAGCCGGATCATCGCTCCCTGCTTTCCGATGAGGATCCCTTTTTGTGATTCTCTCTCACAAATGATGGCAATACGGATGTATTTTTCATCCATCTCTTCCACAAGAATAGCCACGGAATAGGGCAATTCTTCGAAAACATGATAGATAATGGTCTCTCTCACCATCTCCTCTATCATATATTGTTTATCTTTATCCGTCAACATATCTTCAGGAAAGTAGGGCGGCCCTTCCGGCAGAAGGTCGACCATCACGCGCCGAAGATGGTCGATCTTGTCCCCTTTCAGGGCGGATACGGGAATAATATCAGAGATGCCTGTCTCCTGACGGAGGGTATCCATGAGGACAAGCAGTTCATTTTTATTTTTGACCATGTCTGACTTGTTGATGATGATAATGATCTTCCCCCGGGCCCTCCTGACCTTCTCCCAGGCTCTTTTGTCTTTGGGGCCGAACCCCAGGGGAGCCTCGACGATGAAGAGGACGATCTCGGTCTCGTCAACAGCCCCTTCAGCATTGGCCACCATATAGTGGTCCAGGGCCATTCTGGGCTGAAAAAGCCCGGGGGTGTCCAGAAAGACGACCTGGGCGTCCAGGTCCTTCCAATGGGCCACCGCCCTGATGCGGTCCCTTGTGGTCTGAGGGCGGGGAGAGACAATATTGACCTTATGGCCCACGAGGGCGTTGATCAGGCTGGATTTCCCCACATTGGGCACGCCCACAACAGCGGCAAATCCGGATCTCACTTCTCCTCCAGACTGACGATCCCGCTGCTGATCACCAGTTTCATCCCCGTCTCCACACTGATGTCCAGTTTGACCGTCTCTGATTCGCGGACGAAGATCATCATCCCCGACGTGGGATTGGGTGTCGTGGGGATGAAGACGGCTATATATCCTTCCGTATCCAACCCTTTCTGCCCCCCCAGGGTCACACTCATCTTTTCGGTGATAAATCCCAGGGAGTAGACTCCTTTTCGGGGATATTCCAGGAGGACCACTCCTGTAAAGACATAGTTGCCGCGTCCCAGCACAGCCGATGTGATCTGTTTGGTGAGTTTGTAGATCCTGTTGACCAGGGGCATCTTCAGAAAAAGATATTCCGGAATCCTGATCACCCATCGTCCGATGAAATTTTTGACCAGGAACCCCGTGAGCAGGATCACAGCGAGACTGAGAATGATCCCGATCCCCGGGATCCCGATATAGAGGTTCTTTCTCATCCAGATGTCGAATTTGGCAAAGATGAGATAGACCAGGTAGACTGTCAGCAGGAAGGGAAGCAGGGTGACGATGCCGGCGATGAGGTATGTCCTGAGGATCGCAGCGAACTTTTTCACTTCTCTCCCCTTTTCTGCTGCTTCTCCTTGATCTTGAGATAGACTTTCAGGATCCGTCTGTTATCGGCGTCAACGACTCTCAGGATAAAATCCCCGTAATCATGTTCAAACCCTCTCTTGGGAAGGTTTCCCAGGTGGGCGATGATAAACCCCGCCAGAGTCTCAAAATCCTCGTCTTCGGTAAGCTCATGCTCAGCCAGGTCGATGGAGAACTCCTCCTCCACTTCCTCCAGCGTCATCTTCGGAGAGACCATATACTCATTCTCCGAGATCTTCCTGTATAACGACTCCTCTTCATCATACTCATCTTCGATCTCACCGACGATCTCTTCCAGGACATCTTCGATGGTGACCAGGCCTACGAGGTCTCCATACTCATCCACGACAAAAGCCATATGCATATGTTTGGCCTGAAAATCTTTCAGGAGAGCATTGATCTTTTTTGTCTCGGGAATAAAGAAGACATCGCGCAGCATGGCCGAGAGGCTGAAATTGTCACGCCCCACGCGGATCAGGTCTTTGACGTAGACGATACCCAGGATATTGTCCAGCCTCTCATCATAGACCGGAAGCCTGGAATGGCCCTCTTCATCGATGACTTTGACCAGCTCCTCATAGGTGATGTCTGCCGGAACAGCGACGATATCCACACGGGGGACCATGATCTCCCGCACAGTGGTCTCCTTGAACTCCAGGATACTGCTGATCATCTCGCTCTCCTGGATATTATCTTCTGAAAGGACATTTTTGATGATCTGCTCTTCCAGGTTGGTCATGTAGGGAGCATTCAGGACCATCTCCCCCCCCATGATCTTGATCAGGATATCAGCAGGAAGCATGAGGAGCCTCACAAAGGGAGAGAGGACGATGGCGATGTAGTAGAAGGGGCGGAAAAGGAGATAGGCCTTTCCGATGCCGCGCTGAACAGCGATGGTCCTGGGGACATATTCGCTGAAAATAAGAAAAACGGCAAAAGCGATGGTCAATGAGAGGACGATGTTCTTTGAGAACTCGTAAAGAAGAAGAATGAGTGTGATCTCCAGGATATACCTGAGGAACTGGAGGGAAGCCAGCATGAGGTTCCCGTGTTTCACCCAGCGCAGAAAGATCATTTTGAACGTTTCGTTCTCTTTGAAGATATCCCTCAGACTGCCGTATTTGACTCCGATGAACGTCACTTCCACAAATTTCACCAGGGAGAGGGCCAATGCGATCAGCCCGAAACAGAGATAGTATAAAGGGGGCTCCATAGTCTTGATCAACCTCCAATCAGTATGTTATTGACTAAAATCGTGATGAAAAAACCCAGCAAGCCGCCGCTGACCACCTGGACAGGAGTATGAACACCTTTATCCAGACGGCTTTTGGCCATGATAAACGCCATGATAAAGACCAGAACGGTGATGATATACTGCTCCACATAGAGAACGGAAAGAGCAAAGACGGAAAAACCGAAAGCAGCATGACCGCTGGGAAATCCTCCATGAAACGGGGTTCCTGTCTTGGTCAGGGCCTTGATCAGGACCACAAGACTGATCACAACGACGATGGAAAAGAAGATGGTCATGTTTTCCATGGATCTCACCCGGCGGACAAGCCATCCCACATGCGAATAGGAGTTTTTGTACAGGATGAAAAACCCCACCAGGATGGCATTGACAGCGGCCAGAAAGACCCCTCCGGAGCTGATATCCTTGATCATCCGGATCACCGGATTGGGATTCGTCGTGATGAAAAAATCGATGATATGCTCCACGGCTGTATTGAACATCTCCGCAGTGATCACAAAACAGATGGCAAAGACGATGAGGGCACGCTCCACCATGGTCAGGCTTAAAAAAAGAGTATAGATAAAGACGGCAAGGCCGATGATAAAATGAAACCTGATGTTCCGTTCATACCGGAGTGAAAGGATGATTCCCCCCAGAGCATTGTTCAGGCTGTCCCAGACAGTCTTATTCTTCATCATCGTCGATGAACATCCTTTCCAGCGGCCGCATCTTCCCGGAATCCTCTTCCGTCTCATGGTCGTATCCCATGAGATGCAGAAGCCCATGGACAAAGAGTTGGAGGATCTCATCGCTCAGGGGCTGCCCCTCTCTCTGCCGGTCTGCTGTCTCAATGGAGATGATGATCTCTCCCAGTGAGGAATCCCACTGGTCTTTCAGGGGAAAAGAGAGGACATCGGTGGCTGTGTCCCGGCCCCGGTAAGTCCTGTTCAGGCCTCTGATCTCCTCATCATCCGTGAGGTAGAGATCCACATCACTTTGAGAAAGGCCGAAGTGAACCAACATCCGCCGTTCCATCTCTTCCAGTACGGCCCTGTCAAAAGAAAATCCCCTCACTGAATCTTTGACCGTCATGTGAAGCATTACTCTTTTCCTCCGGTCTCTTTGGGATACTCGATACGTTTATGACGGCTTCCCCTGAAATACTCCACAAAGGCCTCCTTGACGGTGTTGACATCCCTGAGAGTCAGGTCACAGTCTTCCAGCTGCTTGTCAAAAAGGGCATCTTCAAAGATCCTGCTGATCCTCTCCTGGACATGATGAAAGGGAGAATTAAAAAGAAGCCTTGTGACCGCTTCCACCTTGTCTGCCAGAAAGATGATCGCCGACTCCCTGGTGGACGGTTTAGGGCCGTCATACCGGAAATACTTCTCCTCGATATTTTTATGTTTGTCATCTTTCAGATTCTTTAAATAGAAATATTTGATAAGGCTCGTCCCGTGATGTTCCCGGATAATGGCCATGAGCCTCCGCCCCAGTCCGTGCTTTCGGGCCATGAGAGCCCCTTCGTCCACATGGTTTTTCAGAATCCTCACCGACATGAGAGGAAGAAGGCTGTCATGCCTGTTGGGGCCGTACATCTGGTTTTCAATAAAATAGTCCGGGCGCTTGACCTTCCCGATATCATGATAGAGCCCCCCCACCTGGGCCAGGAGGACATCCCCGCCGATGGCTTTTGCCGCCTCCCCGGCCAGTTCAGAGACGATGAGGCTGTGCCGGTATGTCCCGGGCGCCACGGACATGAGTTGGCGGAGAAGAGGATTCTCCCAGTCCTGAAGGCTGTTCAGGCTTACTTCAGTGGTGATATTATGAGCCCGTTCAAAGAGATAGACGAAAAGATACCCGCCGGCGAACGAGAGAAGGACATAGACCGGGACCCAGATCAGCCCTGCGAGAGCTTCCCTGCCGGAGTGAGCTGTGGAAAGTTCGATAAAGAAGAGCGATGTCATGATAACGACAAGGTATTTGAGCAGCGTGCTCAATGTGGGGATGCGGAGCCTGAACCGTCCCGGTTCTGCCAGAAAGATCAGCGAGGAGAGGAACCAGAGCGCTCCGAACCTGAAATCCGGGACAAAAGCCGAAAGAAGCAGTGTCCAGAAGGCCAGAGAAAGAAGAGCGGCCTTCAGATCGATGAGAAAATAGGCCATGATGATAAAAGCCAGGAAGGGAAAGGCGTAGAGAGAGAGTCCTGAAAAAAGATAAAATCCTGTGAACGCTGCAATAAAAAAGAAATGGATCACGGACCAGAAAAAGACTTTTTGAATATTGACCCAATACCCTTCCTGCCTCAGAAGAAGAAAGACCGCTCCCATGAGGAACAGAAGTGTCATCAGGAAACCCGTGAGCCGTAAAGAGAGGACATTGTTCAATTTCTCCTTCATCTTCTCGATCTTGCCCGCAATGGTCTCATCCACGATCTCACCCTTCTGGGCGATGATCTCTCCCTTTCGGATCGTCACTGTCTCCGGGACATAATCCAGCCTGATGGACTCGGCACGCCTGACGGTAAGCTCTTCACTGAAATAGACATTCTCCCTGAGATAGTTTTTCAGGACATAGAAGGTGAAGTCAGCGTACATCCTCTCCCCTTCCAGATAACGCCTGATCACAGAGTGAAGATACTCTTCAGCCTGATTTCGGAAGATGAGAGAATCCTTCTCCACAAGCAGATTATCGTTTTTCCGCCTGATCTCCACGGGTATTGTGGGACTCTCCAGGAAAAAACGGTCATTGATGATCCCCTTCTGATAGATCGCATCCAGGACATTGAGAAAGATGAGGGAGAGGGTGTTCAGCTGGTCTGCTGTCATTCTGGACAGCAGGTCAGGACTCTCTTTACCCCAGATCTCTTTCACGGCCTGTTCCTTCTCTTCCGCTCCGGCGCCGGATGTGAGGACCTTCTTCACTTTGGCGATATCAGCGATCAGCCTCTTTTTTTCGCTGTCCCCGATATTGTCATCCAGAAGATAGACTTTGGGGGCGTTGTCCAGGCGTTCCCGGATCTTGGCCTGCATCTGGTCGTGGTCCACCCACTGAAAGTCGATCCTGGCGGGGATATCCTCTTTGACCACCTCTCTTAAAGCCACGTCATCCACAGGATAGGTATTCTCCTGGTAGAAAAGAGCCAGGCTGATGAGCACGGACAGAAGGGTAAAAAGAAGGATCAGCCTTAACCGCCGCGAGGATTCCTCTTCGGGGATAAGACGGGATTTGAGTCTATGAAGACGCGTTTCGTTCTGAATTTTCTTTTTCATACTGGTAAGCCTTGATGATCTCCTGAACCAGTTTATGCCGGACCACATCCACATGAGAAAAATAGACAAAGGCGATGTCCCCGATCTTTTCAAGGACTTTTTCGGCGTGGATCAACCCGCTTTTTTTGTGCTCAGGAAGATCGATCTGTGTGATGTCTCCGGTGACGACCACCTTGGACCCGAACCCGGTCCGGGTTAAAAACATCTTCATCTGTTCCGGTGTGGAGTTCTGAGCTTCATCCATGATGATGAACGCATTGTTGAGTGTCCTCCCTCTCATGAAGGCCAGCGGGATCACTTCGATGATCCCTTTTGAGATCAGAAGATCCACCTTGGCCGGAGCCATCATGTCATACAGGGCGTCATACAGGGGGCGCAGATAGGGATCCACCTTCTGCTGAAGGTCTCCCGGAAGAAATCCCAGCTTCTCTCCGGCTTCCACAGCGGGGCGGACAAGGACGATCCTGTCGATAAGGTTTTTGTGATAAAAATCCACCGCTTTGGCCACGGCCAGATATGTCTTTCCTGTCCCGGCAGGCCCGATCCCGAAAACCACATCGAACTTGTCCACAGCTTCCACATACTCCTTCTGATGGAGCGACTTCGGTGTGATCGTCTTGTTCTTGGCAGAGAGGACGATCTTCTTGTCCACAAGGGTCGCCAGATGCGCTTCCTGGCCCTGGCGGGCAAGAGAGATGATATAACGGAGTTCCCCTTCACCGGGAGAGACCCCTTTTCTGATCAAAGCGATGAGCTCACGGAAGACGGTCTCCAGAGCCCGGGCTTTCTCCGGACGCTCCTGAAACCCGATCTCACGCTCACGCACCCAGAGATCCACATCCAGTGAACGTCTGATCATGTTGACAAAGGAATTATTGCTCCCGTAGAGGAGACGGAGATCGATATCATCAGGGACGGGTATTCGATGTTCGTTGTCTACACTGTTCTCCACTTGTGATATCACCTCAGTCATGGGGAAAGGAGAAGGGCCCGAAGGCCCTTCAGAAACGTCAGGGCCTGGGAATGGTCAGAACATCACCGGCATCGATGACATTCGGATTGGAAATCTGATCTTTATTGGCCTCGTAGATTTCCTTCCATCTCTTGCCACCGTCTTTATAATAGACTTCATAGTAGCTGGCGATTTGACGCAGAGTCTCTCCCTGATAAACTGTCCACTCGGATGCGAGGACACGGGGAATGTTAAAAACCTGGCCGGGATAAATCAGGTCAGGGTTTTTAATCTGATCTCTGTTGGCCCTGTAGATCACAGGCCATTTCCAGTAATTGCCTTTCCCGTAGATTTCGGGATACTCGGCCAATTTAGACAGCCAGTCCCCTTTTTTTACGGTATACTCTTTGACTTTCGCATCGAACTCGTCCAGAAGAGCTTCCTCTTCAGCGGTCCAAGTATCGATGGAGTTCAACTGCTGCTGCAGAGCAGCCAGTTGTGCTTCCAGATCCTGATTCTGCTGTTCCAGTTCCCCCAGCTGCTGATTGGCTAAGGCTTCTCTCTGCTGATAGTACTGGATGTATTCTTCAGCAGAAGCTTTCTCAGGAGGTGCTGTGATCTCCTGAGCCATGACAGGAACTATGAAAGCGACAACAACGAGAACAAGTAATAATTTTTTCATAGTCTTCCCTCCGTTTACCAAAGCTTACCCTGTGATTCTTTGATCAGGTTGTACTGATCAGGATCAGCTTCGTTTTGCTTCGCCTCTTCCAACGCTTTCTGGGTGTCGTCCACCTGCTGCTGGTTGTCCTGGATGGTCTGTTCCATCTCTTCGACTTTCACTTCGGCAGCAACGGCAGCATCTTTAGCGGGTACAGCCTTCTCGGGGATCACGACCATCTTATCGTGGTCCATGGTTTCTACACGCTTAACACAGCCGGTACCTGCTACAAGCAACAGAGCAACGACCAGGAATAGTAATAATCCTTTTTTCAACTCACTCACCTCCTCAGGTTATCCAAAATAAACATCCTTCGACAAGTATAAAAAAAAAGTTTAATAGTGTCAATCAATTTTTATTATTGACCAGAATTCTTAATTCGTCAAGCTGAACCTGACTCACCTCTGAAGGGGATTCTGTCATGAGACAGGCCGCATTGGTGGTCTTGGGGAACGCGATGACATCCCTGATCGATTCCTCTCCCAGGAGGATCTGGATAAAGCGGTCCAGGCCGGGAGCGATCCCTGCGTGGGGCGGAGTCCCGTATTGGAGAGCTTTCAGGAAAAAGGAGAACCTCTTCTGAAGCTCTTCACTGCTCAGGCCGATCTTACGGAAGACCTGCTCCTGAAGGGGACGGATATGGTTTCGTACGCTTCCGCTGGCAATCTCTTCACCGTTGAGGACCAGGTCATACGATCGTGAACGGATCTTTTCCGGGTCTTTATCCAGGTAGCGCTCCATATCATCCGGATCAGGCATGGTGAAGGGGTGATGCTCGGTCTCATACCGTTTTTCTTCTTCATTGAAAAAAAACATGGGAAAATCGGTAACCCAGAGAAAATGCAGCTCTCCGTTCTTTTCCACCAGGCTGTAGAGGTCCCTGAGATAGAGCCGGACAGCTCCCAGGGCTTTGGAGGCTGTCATGTCTGCAGCAGCGACGACAAAGGCCGTGTCTCCGTCATTCAACTCCAGGGCTTCGGTCATGCTCCGTCCGCTGTCTGCAAGAAACTTGGCCACCGGAGACTGGATTTCCCCGTCTTTCATCTTGAACCACATGAGCCCTCCGGCACCGCGCTCTTTGGCCAGCGCCGTCATGGCATCGATCTCTTTGCGGCTGGGTTCCCGGTTACGGACGACCAGCCCCTTGACTTTATCTCCCCGCCCCACGGCCTCTTCCAGGAGAGAAAACCCCTCGGGACGGCACTGGCCTGTCACATCACTGATCGTCAGGCCAAAACGTGTATCCGGTTTGTCTGAACCGTAGCGGGACATGGCCTCCCGGTAGGTCATCCTGGGGAAAGAGGCGGGAACATCCCGGCCTGCTGCTTTTCTGACGATCTCCCGGAACAGGGATTCTGTCATGGCAAAGATATCCTCTTCATCGGCATAAGCCATCTCCACGTCCAGCTGGGTAAACTCCGGCTGCCGGTTGGCCCGGAGGTCTTCATCTCTGAAGCAGCGTGAGATCTGAAAATACCGGTCCACCCCCCCGATCATCAAAAGCTGTTTATAGATCTGGGGAGACTGGGGCAGGGCATAAAAGAAGCCCGGCTGAAGGCGGGAAGGAACGAGGTAGTCCCTGGCCCCTTCAGGCGTGCTTTTGGATAAGATCGGAGTCTCCACCTCGATGAATCCTTGTTCAGACAGGTGGTCCCTGATCTCTTTGATCACACGATGCCTGAATCTCAGGTTTTTCTGCATCTTTTCTGTTCTCAGGTCAAGATATCTGTATTTCAGGCGTGTCTCTTCTGAAGGGCTGTCCGATACCGGATAGGGCTCCGAGGCTGAATAACGCTGCCAGGAACCGGCCATGACTTCGATCTCCCCGGTGGGCAGATTGGGGTTCTTGTCTTTGCGCTCCACGACCTTCCCTGTGACTCCGATGGAGTCTCCGACGATGCATTGCTTTATTCCCGCCAGAGCCTGGTCTTCCAGGGAGAAGACCATCTGGGCGATCCCGGTATGGTCCCACAGATCGATAAAGAGAAACTTCCCGAAATCTCTCATTTTCCTGATCCATCCATTGACAGTCACCTCTTTGCCCTCACAGGACAAGTCAAGATGTCCGCAGAAATGTGTTCTTTTCATCAGCATAACGATCAGCCTCCCTTAGATGAGGTGTTCTTTGATATCACAGGGTGATACATAGGTCTCGTCTCCCGTTTCCATGTTTTTTAAATGGATCTGTTCCGAGAGCGCTTCATCTTCTCCCAATAAAACCACATGACGGTATCCCTGCCGATGGGCATATTTCAGCTGACTCGAAAAGGACCTTTTATCCGGAAGAAAATCGACGGAGACGCCGCATTTTCGTAAAATATCGCATTTTTCAAGAAGGGACGAACTCTTCTCAAGACTCCAGACCACAAAAAGCTTTCCCCTGCTCTCCGAAAAAAGGCCCGACTCGGAGAGAAGGGTCACCAGACGGTCCACGCCGATGGCAAATCCGAAGCCGGGGACGGGCTGCCCTCCCAGGGCTTCCACAAGGCCGTCATACCGGCCGCCCCCCATGAGAGCATTCTGAGCTCCCTCACCCCCGTGGATCTCAAAGACCGTCTTGACATAATAATCCAGTCCCCTGACCAGGAACCGGTCTCTCTCGAAAGGAATCGTCCTGGCCGAAAGAAGGCTTCTGAACTCCTCGTCATAAACCCTGCAGGATTCACAGAGATAATCGGCGATGTCAGGGGAATGAGAGACCACAGTCCGGCAGGACTCTTTTTTACAGTCGAGGACACGGAGGGGGTTGGTCTCGATGCGTGTCCGGCAATCTGGACAGAGCGCCTCTTCATGCTCGTGGAGATAGTCGCGGAGGGCCCGGTTATAACCGGGACGGCACCGGGGACAGCCGATATTGTTCACTTTCACCAAAGGGGATTCGATACCGATGGCCGTAAAATAATCCACAAGCATGGCCAGGGTATCCGCATCGAGCAGAGGAGACTCCATACCGAAGGCTTCCACTCCGAACTGGTAGAATTGGCGATACCGGCCTTTTTGCGGGCGCTCATACCGGAACATGGGGCCGGAATAGTAGAATTTCTTCAGGGGGTCTCGTTTATCATAGCCGTTTTCGATATAATGGCGGACCACGCCTGCCGTCCCTTCAGGGCGCAGGGTGACACTCCGTCCTTTCCGGTCATGGAACGTGTACATCTCCTTCTGAACGATATCGGAACTGTCTCCGATCCCCCGGGAAAAGAGTTCTGTCCTCTCCATCACGGGAAGCTTGATCTCTTCATACCCGTATAACTCGAAAAACAAGCGGGCTTGTTCCTCGATCCACTGGAAAATACGGGCTTCCCGGCCGGCAAGGTCCCTCATCCCTCTTAACGTTTGAATCATGAATTACCTCCCCCGTAATCAGGGGCTACTATACCACACTTTCCCGGATTTGCAATAAATCAATTCCCCCCTGCCTTGAAACTCCCTGCCCCCGGTTCTATAATTAGAGAAAGGACGGATCATGGTCAACCGGATATTTTTGTCAGAAGTCGAGATGAAAGAGTTTTTTGTTCTGGAGTTCGGGTCGTTTTCTCTCTACCGCATCGACATCCATCCCGACAGAGTCAGCTTTGACCTCTGGGGCAGTGACGATGCCCTTCGATGGGAGCCTCTCCTCCATGACCATCCGGTTCCCCCGGGATTCGTGAGGCATCTTTTTAAGTATTGTGAAACTTTTACATGAGAAACGGGAGGGGAAGCCCCCTCCCGTCCGTTTTTCTATTTTCCCTGCATGATCAGCGCCACATCGGATTTCACTTCTCCGATGGGTTTGATATCAAATTTCTCGACGAGGACTTTAGCCACGTTGGGTGAGAGAAAAGCGGGAAGAGTGGGCCCCAGGCGGATCCCCTTGACCCCGAGGGAGAGAAGGGCCAGCAGGACGGCCACAGCCTTCTGTTCATACCAGGCGATGTCAAACGAGAGGGGGAGCTGATTGATGTCGTCCAGTCCGAAGACCTCTTTCAGCTTCAGCGCGATGACCGCCAGCGAGTAGGAATCGTTGCATTGTCCCGCATCCAGCACTCGCGGGATCCCGCCGATATCTCCAAGGTCAAGCTTATTATAACGGTATTTGGCGCATCCGGCGGTGAGGATCACACTGTCCGGGGGAAGTTCACGGGCCACCTCGGTGAAATACTGCCGCGAAGGGAAACGCCCGTCACAGCCCGCCATGACCACAAAGCGTTTGATGGCTCCGGACTTCACGGCCTCCACGACCTTGTCGGCCAGGGCCAGGACCTGGTTATGGGCGAATCCTCCCACGATGGTCCCCGTCTCGATCTCCTGCGGAGGGGGACAGGTTTTGGCCAGGGCCACAAGAGCGCTGAAATCCTTGGACTTTCCCTCTTGTCTGTCGGAGATATGTCTCACTCCGGGATAACCGGCCATCCCCGTGGTGAAGATGCGGTCTTTGTAACTCTCTTTCACAGGGATAATACAATTGGTGGTCATGAGGATGGGGCCGTTGAACGATTCAAACTCTTCGTTCTGCTTCCACCAGGCATTTCCGTAATTTCCCACAAAATGGTCGTACTTTTTAAACGCCGGATAGTAGTTGGCCGGAAGCATCTCTCCATGGGTGTAGATATCAACGCCGCTTCCCTCTGTCTGCTGTAACAGCTCCTCCATATCCTTCAGGTCATGGCCCGAGATAAGGATCCCGGGGTTTTTCCCCACGCCGATATTGACTTCACTGATCTCGGGATGCCCGTAGGTCTCCGTATTGGCCTTGTCCAGCAGAGCCATGACACCCACCGCCGTCTCTCCGGTTTTCAGGACCAGAGCGGTGAGCGCATCAGCATCCTCCTCCAGAGCCACGGCACTGAGAGCTTCTGTCAGAAAATCATCGACTTTGGGATCGTCATACCCCAGGATGTGCGCGTGATCGGCATAAGCCGCGATCCCCTTCAAGCCGTAGACAGTAAGTTCACGGAGGGAACGGATATCCTCATGTTCAGTAGCAAGGACTCCGTGTCCGTAACCCCTCTCCAGAAACTCCTCTTCCGTGGATGCTTTCCAGGTGAGGAGCGTCCCGTATTTTTCCTTGCCGGCAAGCCCTGCAGCGACGCGGTCTCTCCTCTTCAAAGCCTCCCGGGCCAGTTCAAGGATGCGGTCGTCATCAAAATTGGCATTGGTGATCGTGGCAAAAAGCGCCCGGGCGATAAAAGGCCCCTGACGTTTTGCTTCACTTTCATCACCGGTCTCTTTCAACGCCACAGCCAGGCCCTTGAGGGCGTCCACCAGGGCATCCATGAGAACAGCTGTCTTTTCAGGCTTTCCGCAGACTCCGCGGACTTTGCACCCTTTGTTTCCTGCTGTCTCCTGACATTGGTAACAAAACATCGACATACAGACCTCCTTTACTTTTTTACTATACGAACGCACTGAACCGTCTTCAAGGGAGAGTGTGCCTCATGAGCAGAAGCAGGGCCTCGTCATCGCCCCTGTTCACAATGCCGTGAAGAGACCCCGGTTCATCCACAGCCAGGTCTCCGGGCCTCAGGACCAGGGTGTCCCCATCTGTCCGGAACTCCACAGAACCCCTGATGACATAGAGGAAAAAACGGTCCTCCACAGCATGGGGCTCCACCGCTTCACCCGGGGGAAGAGACATGGAAATAAAAGAGAGCCCGTGGTCTTGATAGAGACGGACCGCCTCCCAGGCTGCCGGTGATTCCACTCTCTCCCCTGTCTTCCGGTTGATGACCTTCATAACCCCTCCTTGTTAGTTGTCGTTCACTAACCATTACTGTTATTAGTATACTTACATTTATAACACTGTCAACCCTTTTTGAGATTTTTCAGAAATATATCTTCAGGGCCAGAAATGACGAACCGCTCTCAGATGATCGCTGCGGCACGATCATGGCTCCCGAGCGGAGATAGGTATTGTCCGTGATGTTATACTCCCCCTGCAGCAGCAGGATCTCTTCCCGGTGCTCCAGTCCGGCCATGGCTTTGGCGGAAAAGGTCATCAACCCGTGCTGCCAGGTCACAAGAAGAGAGGCTGTCTTTGTATTTTCCACTCCTGCTTCCCGGAAAGCTGCAAGAGGATAGGACGCTTGAGCCCAGAGCAGTTCCACAGCACCAGAGAGAGACGGGGTCAGATGCCCTTCAAGGCCTGCAGAGA
>Ga0116152_10001103_pt1 | contig 22154 bp, 21 predicted proteins | sample AD_UKC119_MetaG_FD_89894 | JGI IMG/M metagenome (GOLD analysis project Ga0116152, IMG submission 89894) | Active sludge microbial communities of municipal wastewater-treating anaerobic digesters from Hong Kong - AD_UKC119_MetaG | ecosystem: Engineered > Bioreactor > Anaerobic > Digestate...
AGGATATCGATTTCTCCCAATTTCTCGTTGATTTCGGTTTTGGCTGCCAGTAATGATTCTTTGTCGGTTACATTTGCCTGAACACCAATAACTGTTGCACCGGTATTTTCAGCAATTTCCAATGCTACACGCTCGGCTTTTTCCTTGTTTGTACCTATTATGGCAACTTTTGATCCGGCCAGTGCAATGGCTTCCGTTATTGAGATTCCCAGTACACCGGAACCTCCGGTAATGACACAGACCTTTCCTTTAAGATCGTTAAATGATAGTGGCTCCATTATTTAAATTCTTTATAATATTCTACGTTTTCTTTGGTTAAAATATCAATCGAGGTGTAGTTCTCTCTCTCGATCTCTCGTTTTTGAACTACGCTCCGAAACAATTTATTGATAGCGTTGTATCCTTGTTCTTCAGGTCGCTGACATATTAAAAACTGAACTAGATCTTTTTTCAGGTACTCTACATTTTCCTTTAATAAATCGTGACCAATCACCATCATATCTGTAATATTTTCTTCTTCAAGCAGCCGCCCGATATGGAATACTTTTGAATTGGTAACAAAAATTCCTTTTATGTTGTCAGTTTTGATTTTATCGGTAATTTGTTCCATCCAGATAAGATCGTCAGTATTGCTTATCTCTACGGTAAAAATCATATGCGGGTTGTTTTTCCGTTTCGAAAACCAATCGTAAAAACCAATTTCACGTTGAATCAAATGGTTCTGATTATCCATTTCTTTGGCAAAGTGAATAACCAGGATATTCCCGGCAGGTAAAATCATGTCGAGCAATTTACCAGACACGAGTCCGCTTTGATAGGAATCCTGACCGATATAACACAAATGCCCTGCATCTTTGATCTCTGAGTCGATAAAAACGAAAGGAATATTTAGTTCTTTCAGTTCTTCGATGAATTTCAGTGCCTCTTTTTTGAAAAAAGGAGCCATTACCACTCCGTCAGGCCTGAGTTCCAGGATGCGCTGACTTTCTGAAACAAAATTATTCGAATCGGTTTGGTTAAAAGTAAAAGCATTTACCTGAACACCGTATTGCTTCAGTTCGGTAATTCGTTTTTGAATTCCGATGAAAGGTTTATTCCAGTATCCTTCAGTGGAAGGAGGTTGAGGGAGAAGGGAAGCAAAAGTAACAGTCTTTTTTGATGCCAGTGTACTTGCCAGTATATTAGGCTGGTAGTTAAGCTCTTCGATAATCTCCATAATCTTTTTTCGGGTGCTCTCGGCTACTTCGCCGCGGTTATGCAACACACGATCAACCGTTCCTATCGACACTTTGGCTCGGGCAGCAATGTCTTTAATCCGTATTTGTTTATCTGTTTTAATAGCTGTCTGTTTTATAGCTTATTAGCGAATGATTTTCACTTTGATATTTACAAAACTAAAGATTTTTTTTATCTTTCGTGTTCGTACACGGAAAATTTAATTTTAAGTTATAAAAGGATTAAATTTATTTGCAAACACTGTAAAAAACAACAAAAGAAAACTATAAATCTAAATCAATCTAACATGCAAAACAGGAGAGAATTTTTAAGTACAATAGGAGTGATTGCTGCAGGAGCGGTGGTTTCGACCCCATTAAAGGCATCGGTTCTTGCAGATGGAAAATTAAAATTGGTTTTGGTAGGTACCGGTATTCGAGGAAACAGTTTCTGGGGAAAACGGCTTGTGGATGAATACAGCGACATTCTTGAATTTGTGGCGTTGGTCGATCACAATCAGGGACGTGTGGCTTACGCGAAAGAATTTATTGGTGTTTCTCAGGAGTGTAAAACCTACACCAGCTTTGATGAAATGATCAAAAATCATCAGCCTGACCTGATTATTGTAACTACGCCAGATGCCACACACCATGAGTTCATTATCAAATCGCTGGAGAATGGGGTCGATGTGTTGACCGAAAAACCATTAACAACTGATCAAGACAAATGTCAGCAGATTTTGGATGCCGAGCGCAAATACAAACGAAAAGTGATTGTTGGCTTTAACTACCGTTGGAGCCCCTATACAACTAAAATAAAAGAGTTGTTAATGAATAATACAATTGGCGATCTGGTTTCAGTAGATTTTTCCTGGATGCTGAACACTGATCACGGGGCTTCGTATTTCAGACGCTGGCACGGACAACGCGAATGGAGCGGGACTTTACTGATCCATAAAGCAACTCATCATTTCGACCTGCTAAACTGGTGGATTGATTCCGATCCAGACGAGGTATTTGCACGTGGCGATCTTGAATTTTACGGAAACCGGAGAGAGAAAAGTGGTGTGAAATGCCGTAGCTGTAATGAAAAAGATTCATGTCCATTTTTTTGGGATATTACTAAATCGAAGGAGGAGTATAATTTGTATGTGAAAAACGAACAATACGATGGTTATATCCGTGATAATTGTTTGTTCCGCCCCGAGATAAATATCTACGATAAGATGAATGTGAGTGTAAAATATGCCAATAACGTGTACCTGAATTACATGCTTACTACTTACTCGCCATGGGAAGGATGGCGGGTAGCTTTTAACGGTACCGATGGACGGATTGAAGCTTTTCTTGATGTGCCATATCTCGATAATGTGCAGGTTTCGCAGGAAGAGTTGCATGCGGCTGAGATGGATCAGAGTGGATACCGGGAAACCAGTGCAAAACCAATTATTGTGCACAAGCTCTGGGGCGAACAGGAAGTGGTAAATGTAGATTTTAGCAGGGGCGGACATGGTGGTGGCGACGAACGGTTACACGACCAGATCTTCAGGTTAAATCAACAACAGGATTTGTATAAACATATGGCTGGTACCCGCGATGGAGCCATGTCGATACTGATTGGTACGGCGGCCCGCAACAGCATCGAGAGTGGTTTGCCTGTTAAAATTGGTAGTCTGACTACGCTACAGCCAAGGGCACGAAGGTTGGTTAAATGACCTTTCTTTGTTTCTTTTGGGAAAATAGAGCAGAATTTTAGTTAGGTAGTTTGTTCCAACGTCAGATGGAGCAGGAAATGGTATTGCAATAAATATAACACGAATTTCGAATCAGGACAAACAGAGTGTGTGTTGGTTAATACTGATTTTCAGTAAAGTATAGCAACTTGTAAAATATTTTTTATGTTTGTAATAACCAATGCGTCAACTACATTACCGATATTTACTGTTACTGCCATTTGTTCTGTTTCTTAGCAGGAGTATTTATGGTCAGGTTATATTTCATCCCATTATTTATGAAGGTGAGCCCACGTTGTTTTCCGACACAACATTCTTAACGGAGTCCAGTCAAACATCCTTCATTTATAATCCTGTTCGGGATCCAAAGCGTTTGCTGATAAATACCGGGATTAATCTGGGAATGTCGGTGGCAAAATTTGGTGTACTTTGGGTTTCGCCTACCTGTTTTTCACTTTGGGATAAAGACCAAATCAGGCAGACAGGATGGTGTAACAGCTGGAAGGAAAATGTGAAAGCCGGGCCGGCATTCGACGATGATTGTTTTTTTATGAACTGGATCATGCATCCCTGGGGTGGGGCTATTTATTACATGAGTGCACGGGGAAGCGGTTACCGCTGGTGGGAGTCGTTTATTTATTCCGGATTACTGTCGACTTTTATGTGGGAATATGGTCTTGAAGCTTTTGCCGAAGTGCCTTCGTGGAACGATTTGATTGTGACTCCTGTTGCAGGCTCCATATTGGGTGAAGGTTTTTTTGTGCTGAAACGAAAGATTGTGGAAAATGATATACGTGTTTTGCAATCTCGATTTTTGGGCAGAACGTTACTGATTCTGATGGATCCTGTTAATGAATTTGTTGATGTTTTGGGATATCCAACAAAACATTCTGTACAGGTGAATGCTTCGTTGGGGCCTGTTACTATTTTAACTCCAGATCGTGTACTGGCAAGTTTGGGATTTCGTGCTACGATTGACTTTTAAAACGGTATTTTGGTAGTGTATAAAACATTCGTAGTTAGGCAAATATCTTTTCTACTTCAATTATGGGCATGCTTTCCAAATCCTGCATAGCGTTGATCAGACCAACTTTTGTATATTTTTTTAGTTCTGAAGAAGTGATGCGGCAGACTTTTATTTCCCCTTCTTCAATAAGTCGAGCGCGCTGAGTTCCAGGAAGTAGTGGAGTGTCGGGTGTCCACCAGTTTTTACCATCCCAAAAGACAGGGTTGGCGCTGTAGCTGTCGGTAATGCTGTTATTTTTTACAATCAGTATGTCGTCGCAGTCATCACGCTGTTCAAAAAGTTGGTTTAGCTGTTCGCGGTCGGCGTATTTCAGGTGATAATCAATCTCGTTGTCTGCCACCAATTTTAAACTTTCTACATTCCTGTATTGGTGTGGCAGAAACTCAATTTTTTCAATTTCAGCTGAATACAATACGCGACAACGAAACAATCCCTGTTTATATTCTTCAGGGATTTTTATGGCTTTCTGTAAAGAAATGACTTCAGAAATACTAAAGTATTCTTTTCTGGCAATATTAAACCTGGTTTGGTGGAAGTTAAGGTTGAAGAGCCTTCCATCAAGGCACTTTATCGTTTCAATCAGCAATCGGAACATACACTTTATTTATCAGTTCTTCGTATTCCTTTTCTACCTCACTCATAAAAGTAATTCCGCCGCCACTTTTGTAAACCATCTGCCCGTTTTGATTCTCAATATATCGAATCAATACACACGAGTCCAGGTTTTGTCCATCAAAATACCCAAAAATACCCGTATAAAAACCACGATCATAATTCTCGACAGTTTTTATAATTTCCACCGTTTTCTTTTTTGGAGCGCCCGAAACAGAACCTGCCGGCAACATAGTAAAAAGTATATCTCCGATACGTTCGGTATAATCTTCGGGTAAATCTCCGGTAACTTTTGAACTTACCTGCAGGAGATCGTGCCGGTTGGTTTTTATTCGTTCGATATAACGGAATTTTTCCACATTTACATTTTCCGCAACCAGACTCAGATCGTTTCTAATTAAGTCAACTATCGTATGGTGCTCAGCCGCTTCTTTCGAGTCGTTCAGAATTAGTTTTTCTGCGTTTGGAATGGATGCATCCATCGTTCCCTTCATAGGGAAGGAAGCGATTCTACCATTTTCAATCTGTACAAAAGTTTCGGGAGAGAAGCAAACAAAACGATCTTTCAGTAATATTTTGTACGATGCCGCACTTAAATGAAAAATTTCTTCCAGCGTAAGATTACAAGATACCGGGGTCGGTTGAGTAAAATTAAGCAGGTAAGTATCGCCGGCATGAATGTGACTGGAGACCCGGTTAAATCCCTTTTGGTAATGTTCAAACGAAGGGGGATTTATGTCCCATTTTTCCAACTTCTTATCTGTACTTTGTGTTTTACAGTTAGATGCTGACTTGGTCCTCCATAACAACTTCGATGTATCTGCCGGATCAAAAATATGCGCTTCATTTCCTTCGAAATCAACCAGAAAAACAAAAGCTTCGCCTCGTTTTCCCAATTCGTTCATTTGAGTCGCTATCTGTTGCCTGATCTTCATGACAGAGACAAAGGTAGTATTTTTAGATTCTGAATTTAGAGTTCCGAGTTCAGAGGCAACCAACAATCAATGACCAGCAGCAACCATTATGGCCTTGTGTCTACATTTCCGAAAAACCCTGGTACTTCCTCGGCTATTCCAGTCAATATTTCTATTTTTACAGCAAATTGTTGGCTACATGGACATCGCAAAAAATATCCTTGAAATAAAAAGTCAGTTGCCGGAAGATGTGAAGCTGGTGGCGGTTTCAAAAACCAAACCTAACGAAGATATCCTGGTTGCATACGAGGCTGGGCAGCGTATTTTTGGAGAAAACAAGGTTCAGGATTTAACTAAAAAATTCGAAGAATTACCCAGGGATATTGAATGGCATTTTATCGGTCACCCGCAATCCAATAAGGTAAAATATATCGCTCCGTTTGTTAGCCTGATACACGGGGTTGACTCGTTGAAATTACTCAGTGTGATTAACAAAGAAGGCGAAAAGAACCAACGTGTAATCCGTTGCCTGTTACAGTTCCACATTGCTGAGGAAAGTACCAAATTTGGTCTCGATGAACAGGAAGCAGATGTATTGCTTCAGTCAGAAGAATACCAAAGCTTTCAGCATGTCGAAATTGTTGGAGTAATGGGAATGGCGACATATACTGACGATGAAGACCAGATTAGAAATGAATTTAAGAATTTGCACCAAATATTTACTTCGTTAAAAAATAAATACTTTTTGAATTGGGAGTCTTTTAAAGAAATTTCGATGGGAATGTCAGACGATTACCCGATTGCGGTTGAAGAAGGCAGTACCCTGATTCGTGTTGGAAGCAAGATATTTGGAGCAAGAGATGCTCATTAAACCAAAAGAATCTATAAATTCGAAGCACTAATTATAAACAATATTCGATGGTAAATTTAGAAACCACATATCTGGGGATAAAATTGAAAAACCCACTTGTTGCAGCTAGTTCAGGCCTAACCAGCTCAATCGAAAAAATTAAGGAACTGGCCGATGCCGGTATTGGAGCAATTGTTCTGAAATCAATTTTTGAAGAACAGATCAATAACGAAGTAACCAGTGTTTTGAAAAGCCAACCAAATAATACCTATCCCGAAGCTGAAGATTATATCAAAAATTACCTTCGCGATAACACAGTGACAAAACATCTGGAGCTCTTGAAAAAAGCAAAGGCAGCTGTGGATGTACCGATTATTGCGAGTGTAAACTGTGTGTCATCAGCAGAATGGACCAGCTTTGCAAAAGACTTTGAAGAAGCCGGTGCGGATGCCATCGAATTAAATATTTTTTACTTACCTACCGATCGTAATGAAAGACCAGGTTTGGTTGAGCAGCTTTATCTGGACGTGCTTCATAAAATTAAAAAAGAAGTAAGTATCCCTGTTTCAGTAAAATTTGGTGTTCATCATAGCAATATCGTTGGAATGGCCGACAAACTTAAATCGGCCGGAGCTTCCGGAATTGTGATGTTTAATCGTTTTTATGAACCCGATATCAATCTCGAAACTCTTGAATTAACTTCTTCAGAAGTATTTAGTTCGCCTACAGATTTAAGACGATCATTACGTTGGGTTGGCCTCGTTTCATCATCAGTTACTCAACTCGATATTGCAGCTTCTACCGGAATTCATGATGGTAATGCGGTGATCAAGCAATTGCTTGCAGGTGCTCAGGTAGCTCAGCTTTGCTCAACGTTGTATATTAACGGAGCAAAAACGGTGACTACAATGTTGGAAGATCTGACTTCTTTTATGAAAAAATGGAATTTTAAGAAAATTGAAGATTTCCGAGGTCGTTTATCGTACAAAAATATTCCTGATCCGCTTGTATATGAGCGTTCGCAGTTCATGAAATATTTCTCAAATAGGAAATAGGAAAAATTATCATGAAGATAATAAAACCGGTATTTCTGTTTGTAATTCTACTCTGTGTCAGAAATACCGGTTTTGTTTTTGCACAAAATGTTCCCCCAGAGCTAATTAATCCGGATACAGTTCCTATTCCGTATTGTTCTGACTCAGTTCAAATCGCTCCTAATATTTCTTTCAAGAACCTTCAGTTTAATGAAAGTAATGAAGGGATAAAAATATCCATTGCCAATTATAAAAAGGATGAAGATGTTTTAATTTATGGTGATGTTAATGTTTCCGGAATTACTCCCGCCTGGAATAGCCATAACGGATATCTTGAATTAAAAGGAATTGCTTCTGAGGAAGCTTATATAGAGGCTGTTTCAAATGTGTATTACAAGAATATTGCCAGTACTCCCACTCTTGGCGTTCGTGATATTTCTATTAGTTTACTTGACGCGGATTACTTGCCTAAAACAGAACATTTTTATCGTTATATTGCTTCAAAAGGTATTAAATGGACAGAAGCCCGGGATGCAGCAGCGGTATTGAATTATTATGGGTTACAAGGATATCTTGTTACAATCACATCTTTTGAAGAAAACGATTTTGTGTGGTCGAAAATTAATGGCGTGGGATGGATTGGTGCCAGTGATGAAGTAACAGAAGGTGAGTGGTACTGGATGACCGGACCGGAAGCGGGAACTCAGTTTTGGAGAGGAAATTATCCAAATGGTTCTGCCTTAAGCGGCGCTTTTGCCTATTGGAATAATGGTGAACCTAATAATGTAATAAAATCGTGGGGCGATGATGAGGATTATGCGCACATGGTAGTTGCACCGGATGGAAAACCAAAATCGTGGAACGACCTTTCAAATGAAGGCGATAAGAATGATCCCAACGGTTATTATTATCCACAAGGTTATGTAGTTGAATTTGGTGGGATGGAAGATGTAAAATTGAACCTTTCTGCCACTGCCAAAGTTGAGGTAAGAAAGATTGCTTTTAGCGATGATAGAGATTTTGCAATTTGTGCAGGCGATAATCAGGAATTGAATATTACAGCAAATGCGAATTATGTTTATAGCTGGTCACCTAATCAGGATATCAGTTGAATAACCGTTTCAAATCCTATTGTTTCCCCATCTCAAACAATCACATACCAATCGATAGGCGAGTACAAAGGGTGTGTTGATACGGCTTATTTTCATATTAAGGTCAATCCTCTTCCGGTTAGTAAGTTACCTGCAGATTCCGTGATTTGCGAAGGTTCAAGTATCGTGCTCGATCCAGGGGAACATTTATCGTACAAATGGAATAGCGGAGATACTAGCCGCATGATTACTATTGGCGACGCAGGCGTATACAGTGTAAAGATTACGAATGATTTATGTGAAACGACCAGCGAAATAAATGTTGATTACAGTCAGAAACCGGTTTTTGACTCTTCCAAAGTAAGTACACTTGTTTGTGGAAACAAAAACCAGCAACTTGAATTTGATTTTTTGGGAAGAAATGTATCAACTGTTTTACGCTCTATAAATCCGGCTCATTGCAGAATTAATGATTCGGAATCTTTAACTCCAACAGTGTCGGTTACAGAATTTGGAGAATACCAGTTGGAACTTGAAATGCAGGATGAAGCGTCATGTACTTTTTTTGATACGCTGACTATCGGTTTTCATAATCAACCGAAAGCTAAATTTAAGCTGGACGAGGAAGAATGCCAGGGATATAATCTGAAATTGCAGTTTATCGATACGGTGGTGGAAGATGCTGTGTTTACCTGGTATTATAATTCTGATATTTACAGAGAAGAAACAGGACTTAACAATGTTGAAATACCTCTTGGATTTGGAGAGTTGAACCGTACAGTCGGTTTGAAAGTGAATGAGCAAGGATGTGTCGATTCATCTTTTACGGCAGTAAAAGTTACTCCGAATGTAAGTGTTAAGGTCGATGATCCTGATGGTTGTACACCACATCAGACATTGCTGGAAGCTGTTTCATCTGAACCTGTACAAAGTTATGAGTGGGATTTTGGAGATGGTGCAACTTCAGTTAATGGTGGTAAGACGCATACATTTACAAACAACTCCGATACCGTCCAACACTTCGATATTCAACTCACGGTGGTTTCAACAGAAGGTTGCAAGAATACAGGAATTATGAGGGATTTGATAACCGTGTATAACAAACCCACAGTTGATTTATCCTTTTCAGAAAACGATTGTAACGAATTAAGTTCGGAGATTAGCTATGTTGGATCGGCAACTGGTCGTGACCATTATTACTGGGATCTGTCCGACCTGGAAGCGGGGGAGATTATTCAGAATCCCGGCACAGGTAGCGGCCCACTGGAAATAAACCGGAGCTCATCGCCAATACTGAATCTTCAAATCCATATAGTATCAGAATACGGATGCAAATCGGACACGCTTTCACGAATATGGAAGCGAAAACCTGTTTATCGCATTCAGGCTGATACCACTGAAGGTTGTCCACCACTTTTAGCTTCAGTTCAGGCAACAGTCCTCGATTCTGTTGATAAGGTTAATTTTCAGTACTTTTCCGGTGATGGTAATAGTGGAACGGGTTCTTCGTTTTCAAATGAATATCTGGATCCCGGATCGACTTTTCAGGTTTATTTTGAAGGAATGTCAACGATTACCGGATGTTCAAACACCGTTTTTCTGGATACTCCAATCAAAACTTATGGTATTCCAAAAGCTGATTTCAATCCCGTTCCTGAAGAAGTTTTAATCAGTGATCCGGTTGTCGATTTTCAAAATATCAGTTCAGGTGCAACAACTTATATTTGGGATTTTGGCGATTCAGCAGGAACATCAACGGAAATTGAGCCTCAATATCAATATTCCCAAATGGGGTTTTATCCGGTTGTATTGTTTGCTTACAACGATTTGGGTTGTGCCGATTCCACTGTCAGGAAAGTTACTGTAACTTTCGATCAACTATATCCGCCTAATGCATTTTCTCCTAATTCACCTCTTGAAGAAGACAGGGAATTCAGGTTGTATGCTGAAGGTGTGGAAACTGAAGAATATCGCCTGCTTATTTTTAACCGTTGGGGGGAAGAAATCTTTGAGTCGGTTACTCCTGCCTTAGGCTGGGATGGAAAAATGAAAAATCAAAATTTTGCGCCGGCCGGAGTTTATACATGGATACTTCAATACCGTGATTTCACAGGGAGAAAGCATTCGCAAAAAGGTACTGTTACCTTGCTTTTTTAAATTCATATTTTTTGATTTTCATGATTTTTATCATTATTTAACTTGACATTAGATTGGTTTTGTGGTAATTTTGATACGAACTAATATCATTTGCTATGAGGATTGCAGATTGGTTAGATAAGGAAGAAGTAGCAAAGAAATACCCGATATTTAAAGGGTATCCGGTTAAAATGAAAGAAAAAGTAAGTAGGGCAGAGGATGATTACGTGGTACCTTGGGCGATGCCACATGAAGAGAGGAAAAACAAAAAAAATTAAATCATTGGTATCAACAACCTGTCTCTTAGAATTTTCTCATTTTTTCTTCCCATGAAAAATGTCAGTGAAATTTCGTGGGAACCATAGGTATAATTGGATAATTTAGATAAGGTATAATCGAAACTATATCCAAACTGAAATGTTTTGTTTGCCCAACCGACTAAAAAAATAATGGCATCCGGACGAATGTCAAGATTGTTGCGGAACCATCCTCCAAATAAAATCGATTGCTCGATCATATACATTCCTAAATTCAATTGTTTAAAGCTTCCTTGTTGCTGGTACAGAATATTCGGCGAGATAGTGAACTCCCTGGAAAGCAAACCATGGTGTAGTTTGCGTGTTCTTGCTCCAGCATTCAGAGTTACTTTTATTGGTAATTTTCCTTTATGGTCGCCATCAAGAATGGATTCGTTGGGTTGTGTTAAATGATGTACCCCCGCACTCCAGAAGAAACGACGGTACTGCCCAACTGTTCCAACCGCAAAGTCAGGATACGTTTTTTGCTCATTGGAGATTGAAATGGGAACTGTGCCCGAAATGTCTCCTGAGATCTGATCGATATTGGACGGGAAAATAAGATTGTTCAGATCAAATTGTTTATGTACTAATCCACCTTGCAATCCTAAGGTCATGAAAGTTTCAAGGCCAACCTGAACGTGGTAGGAATACGACAACATAGTTGAAGTCGTACTAATAATATTGTTTGGTTCACGATCGAAATAGGCCTGGATTCCCAAACCTGATTTTGATGTTCCAACCAACCAGTCATAAGATAATGAGTATGTGGTATATGATGTTCCTTTTTGAGGCCATTGATTACGGTAGTTGACAACAAGACGTGGAAGTTGGCTGGTCCCGGTAAAAGCAGGGTTCAGATGTAATGGATTAGCATAAAATTGCGAGTACGCGGGATCTTGTCCAAACAAATATCCTGACCATAAGATAAATATACTGATTAGCGATAAAATCCTCATGAATACAAACCCTGACCTGAAACAAAGCGACCAAAGTACTAAATCATTTTGATTTTAACCTTGGCGCCCAGGGATTGATTTTGGAATAATCAAACTGTTGTACTTTTAATATCAACGAAAGTTCTCCCGTAAAACCGACTTTATTGGCAGATACCGAATATCCCGTTCCCAAAGCCAGGTTCAGGCGAAAGTTGTTTGAAGCAAGACCGCCAATTCCACCTACAGAGTATTCATTATTTAAAAAATCCCCGTTTAAGAAAACACCCAACGTGCTGCTGGTAAACTCGGTGTATAGATTCAGTCTTCCCAGAAGATACATATCAGTGTAATAAATCATTAGTTCAGGAATAATGACGAAGGGTTGACTGTGTAATCCCTTACGAAAACCTTCACTGTTTTTTGCAACATACAATGAAGCATTGAATGGAAACTGTTTATCGGAACTCTCTTCAGTACTTAAATTTATTTTAAGAGATGAGCCCAAAGAAGCTCCCCAGACTAAATCGGGCATGTGCCAGAGGAAAGAAACGCGAGGCTTAATGAGGGAATATCGAAGTAAATCAGTCCCTGGAGGATTTGGTGTATCACGTCCATCAACCGTAAATTTATCGGTGAAAGCAATAATCCACTGTTTAGTCGCCAGCAGAATATTGGTATTAAATCCAAAATTTATGACACCGGTATTGGTTTTTTTCGGTATTCCGGCATAGGCAAAACCCAATTCCGTTGTACTAATGTTGCGGCTGCCAATTAGCCCTTGCTGGAAGTAAAATGCAATGCCTCCTTTTAGCTTCTCAGAATAGGTATCGTAGGTTGCATAAAACAAATTATAAGAACTTGCCGAGTTAGCCAGAGAATATTGGTTCCCGGTGCGGAAACTACTTATCTTATCCATACCTGCAAAAGCCGGATTTACGATCAGTGGATTAAAAAACGGCAGTAGAGGACTTTCGTTTTGAGCTCCTGAATAAATCGAATTTAGTGCGAACAGGACAATTAAAAATATTTTCGTTCCCTTATTCAATAGATTATTCTATTCGGCAGACATTTTCAATATTTCTTCCAGGAAATACTGTTTCTGCTCATTTACCTTTTTCAAAGCTCCGGCAATCTTCAATTTTAATTTATGATGAATCTCTTCCGGAGGGAAATGATCAAAGTTCTCGATTACAGTGAAAGCTTCAAAAGCAATGGCCCACTCTTCATTGATAATTAAATCAACAAAAACCTCCATGTTTGCACTAAAATCCAGTCCATTTTGCCAGCAAAGCGACGTCAGCTCTTTCCTTATACTTTTATATTTTTCATTCTGCAAGGCTTCAATCAACACCGGACCCGTTTCTTTGTCTTTTACATTGGCTAGCAAATTCATAATCTCCTTTTCAACCTCTGATACAGGTTTCGTTATGAGCAAATCAAAAAGAATAGGAAGATAATCTTTATTTCCTGTTTCTTTTAACGATTGAATAGCTAAAACTGTTGTTTCGATTGATCCGGAAAATAAACGCTTGCGGGTTTCTTCATTTATTTTTGGCTTTTGCATGATATTCAAAATTAGATTGTCGCAAATTTAAGTTAATAAAAATGCTAAAACAAAGGCGATATCTAAATGTTTGCGAAGAATAAATACCTTTGCGCCATTCATGAAAAATGTTGACGAATTACGTGAAGGCCATGTTGGCCGGTTAATGTTAAAATATTTTATACCGGCGTTTGTAGGTGTGTTTGTAAATGCACTGTATAACATTGTTGACCGGATTTTTATTGGACAGGGAGTGAGTGCGGAAGCACTTTCCGGAGTATCAGTTATTTTCCCGATTATGATGATAATGATGGGGTTTGGTATGCTCATCGGTATTGGTACGGGTGTTTATGTTTCTATCAACATGGGGAAAAAACAAATGGATCGGGCGGAGGAAACACTCGGCACCGGGTTTCTTCTCATGATTATTTCGTCTGTCTTGATCATGGTGGTTACGTACTCATTAAAAGTCCCAATTTTACGTTCATTTGGTTCAACGGAAGAAACCTTTCAGTATGCGAACGATTATCTGAATATTATTTTAGCAGGTGTTCCTTTTATGGTAATCGGATTCTCGATGAATAATGTCATTCGGTCAGAAGGCAACGCGCGTATTGCTATGATTTCTATGTTGCTAAGTTCGGTTACAAACCTGATACTCGACCCTATTTTTATTTTCTGGCTTGATATGGGAGTGAAAGGAGCTGCTTATGCAACCATTATATCAATGTTTATTCTGATGATCTGGGTTTTGTATCACTTTATCAGGAGCCATCGATCTGTTATTAAACTTAAACTGAAGCACATTCACATTAATTGGGAAATTTTACTTGAGATTGTCGCCATTGGGATGGCACCTTTTTCGATGCAGGTAGCCGGGAGTTTTGTTCAGGGATTGCTTAATAAGAAATTGATCCTGTTCGGAGGCGATCTGGCTGCGGGTGCAATGGGGATAATTAACTCAGTAATTACACTGGTTGTGATGGCGATTGTGGCTTTAAATATGGCTTCGCAACCGATAATTGGTTTTAATTACGGTGCTAAATCCGTCGATCGAATCAGGCAGACTTTACGAATTACACTCATATGGGCTACTGTAATTTCCATTCTTTCTTATGCATTTATTGAAGCGTTCCCGGGTGCGATTATCAAAATATTTAACAACGATAGCGATACACTTTATAACATTGCAAGTCGTGGCTTGCGCCTGGTAATTCTGGCATTGCCTGTTGTGGGTTTTCAGGTGGTAGCCTCTAATTTTTTCCAGGCAATTGGCAAAGCCGGGCTTTCGATGTTTGCCACACTTTTTCGACAAGTAATTATACTATTGCCATTATTATTGCTATTACCCACTTTTTGGAAGATCGATGGTATTTGGATCAGTTTTCCGATTTCGGATGGAATTTCTGCAATAGCTGTTGCTTTTATTTTGTATCGTGAATGGAAAAGATTACCCTTACTAGTGCAAACAGCAGATGAAGAAAGCTAAAATCATAATAAGTGGATTGCTGTTTGTTTTTGCCATTATTTTGCTGGCATTCTTTCCCGAATCAATGATGGACTCTGTAGGTAAAGTTCCTCTTGGAACATTTATTGCCTGGTTTGCAGTGCTTTTTTATGCTATGTTTTGGTATTATTTTTTCCCTGAACGTATGGATTCTAAATTTTTTAGAATCCTGAAAAGACTAAAAAACACTCATTTTATACTTGCAATTTTATGGGGATTTTTTTCTGCTTTGCTGGCAGGTAACTGGCAGTTTTCGTTCCAAAACAGACAAATTCAATTCAAGTTTTGGATCATATTTACGGGTTTTTTGGTAGTTACACCACTTCTCGTACTTGTCATTTTCGGAATTAGAAGATTGATTTGCATAGATAAATAATTCTTTCACCTGAATCTTTTTCTTTTAGCAACATTTTTCATCACAAATATTAATCCTATAGCCTGTTTTATCGCATATCTATCGTCTGTTATTTTAATTTATTATGAAATTATGTTCGTTATTGTGTGAAAGTCATATTTTATTATTTACTTCTTTTATAATATAGTTGCTGATTTTATAACCTTTAAAAATTATAAAAATGGCTATTTCAAAAATAACAGTAAGCGCTTCTGTAGGAGCAGGTTTCAAAACTCAGATTAGTTGTTCTCATCCTTTTGTTGTTGATCAACCTAAAATGGCAGGAGGTAATGATGAGGGCCCCAATCCTTTGGAGTTGTTTTTATCCAGTTTACCTGCATGTATTTGTGCTATAGGCAGGATTATTGCTAATCAGCGCAGAATTAAACTTCGTGGAATAGAAGTGGATGTGGAAGGAGATATTGACAAAGATTTTTTGATGGGTAAAACCACCGATGGAAGAGCGGGATTTACTGAAATCAGAAGTTTCGTATATATTGACGCAGATCTTACAAAAGAAGAAAAGGAAGCTTTTTTGAAAGATGTTGCAGATCGTTGCCCGATCGCCGATAATATGGCTCAAAAATCGGTAATAATACCAGTAGTTGTAGAAAAATAAGCAGTTATTTTAACTTGCAAGAACTATGAAATGCCATCTTAATAATATTAAAATGGCATTTCCAGTTTAGGAGCAAGTGCTTGTCCAGTGTAAGATTCTTTCATTTTAATTAAATCTTCCGGTAATCCTTCGAATATCAGGTTTCCTCCTTTGTCTCCACCTTCGGGACCAAGATCGATGATCCAGTCGGCTGATTTTATGATTTCCAGATTGTGTTCAATAATAATAATAGAATGGCCACGTGCTATGAGTGCATTAAACGAATCGAGCAGTTTTCGAATATCATGGAAATGTAATCCGGTAGTTGGTTCGTCGAAAACAAAAAGGGTAGCAACATCCTTTTCGCGTGCCAGAAAAGAAGCCAGCTTTACACGTTGACTTTCACCTCCCGACAATGTGCTCGATGACTGCCCCAGTTTTATGTAACCCAAACCAACATCCTGCAGTGGCTGCAAACGTTTGGTGATCTTTTTTTCAGTGGATGATTTGCCTTTTTTGAATAATTCAATGGCCTGGTTGACTGTCATATTCAGGATGTCGTCAATATTCAGATCGTGATAATGAACATCCAAAATGTCTTCTTTAAAACGTTTTCCTCCACAACTTTCACAAACAAGGTAAACGTCAGCGAGAAATTGCATTTCAACTTTAATAGTTCCTTCTCCCTGGCATTCGTCACATCGTCCGCCATCCACATTAAATGAAAAATGGGAAGGTTTCAATCCCTGAATTTTGGCTCCCTGTTGTTCGGAGAAAAGTTTCCTGATTTCGTCGTAGGCTTTCAGGTATGTAACCGGGTTCGATCGTGATGATTTCCCTATCGGGTTTTGATCGATAAATTCGATTGCTTCCAGCATTTTGTAATCACCCAGAATTGCATCGTGATGCCCGGTACGTTCGCCGTAACCTCCCAGTATTTTTGTAAGCGCCGGGGTAAGTATCTTGGTTACCAACGATGATTTCCCGGAACCACTTACACCTGTAACTACAGTTATCGTGTTCAGAGGAAAACGGACACGAACATTTTTTAGGTTATTTTCGCGGGCTCCGACAATTTCAATGGAGTTTGTCCATTTCCGACGGTGTTTCGGTATGTCAATCTTTTCTATTCCGGTTAGGTATTTGGTCGTCAGGCTTTCGGGTTTTTTCTCCAGTTCGGTATGATTTCCCTGGAAAACGACTTCGCCACCATGTTGCCCGGCCAGTGGTCCGATATCAATTACTTCATCGGCAGCACGAATAATATCTTCGTCGTGTTCTACCACTAAAACCGTATTCCCGATTTGTTGTAGACGACGAAGTACCTTAATTAAACGCTCAGTATCCCGCGGATGCAAACCAATACTAGGTTCATCCAGAATATACAACGAACCCACTAAACTACTACCCAGCGAAGTTGCCAGGTTAATTCGCTGTGATTCACCGCCCGACAAAGTCGATGACAACCGATTTAGTGTTAGATATCCCAGTCCCACATCGCATAAAAACTCAAGTCTGTTGGTAATCTCAATCAGGATTCGTTTAGCGATCTCAAATTCGTATTTGTCAATCTGAAGTTCTGAAAAGAAATGACGTAGTTCAGAAACGGGCATCAATACCAGTTCCTGTAACGATTTACCTGCAATTTTTACATAACCGGCTTCCCGTTTTAATCGACTTCCCTTACATTCGGGACAGACGGTTTTCCCCCGGTAACGCGACAACATTACCCGGTACTGAATCTTATAACTGCTTTCTTCCAGAAATTTGAAAAAGGCATTTAATCCATCAAAATATTTGTTTCCGGTCCAAAGAAGGAATTTCTGTTCATCACTTAGTTCATAAAAAGGTTTGTGAATGGGGAAATTAAATTTCTCGGCAGAATATATCAACTGGTTTTTCCACTCACTCATCTTTTCGCCTTTCCAACAGGCAATCGCATCTTGGTAAATAGAGAGTGATTTATTTGGAATAACAAGATCTTCATCAATACCGATCACCTTTCCGTATCCTTCGCAGGTTGGGCAAGCTCCAACCGGATTGTTAAAACTGAACATGTGCACGGTTGGTTCTTCAAACTCAATACCGTCTGCTTCAAACCGGTTTGAAAAAGATTTAATTTCAGTTTTGTTTTCCAGGTATACTTTTACCACACAGTCACCGTGTCCTTCGTAATAAGCCGTTTGAACTGAATCAGCTATCCTACTTTGCGTATCTTCATCATTTTGAACAGAGATCCGGTCGATTACCAGGTTGCATTCGCCCGAACAAAAATTTTGTTTATTATCTTTTAAAAGGTCTTCAATTCTCAGAATTTCGTTATTGGTTTCTATTCTTGAAAAACCTTGTTGCATCAGCAATTCAGCTTCTTCAAGTATCGATCTACCGTTTTTTGCAGTTAGTGGCGCTGCGATTACCATGCGTGTTCCGTCAGCAAACGAATTGATATAGTCAACCACATCAGTAACACTATTTCGCGTTACTATCTGATTGGATACCGGCGAAAACGTTTTACCAATTCGTGCATACAACAGTTTCAAATAATCGTAAATCTCTGTAGAAGTTCCTACCGTAGAGCGTGGGTTTCGTGTGTTTACTTTTTGTTCGATGGCAATAGCCGGTGGTATCCCGTTAATAAAGTCTACTTCCGGTTTGTTTATCCTGCCTAAAAACTGACGAGCATAGGATGAAAGGCTTTCCACGTACCTTCGTTGTCCTTCTGCAAAAAGCGTATCGAATGCCAGTGAAGACTTTCCGGAACCTGAAACACCTGTAACAACAATGAACTTGTTTCGGGGTATTTTTAAACTGACATTTTTAAGATTGTGTACCCTGGCGTTCTGTATTTCAATGTTTTTAGCGACTTTGCTTTCAGACATATTTTAATGGGAATTGTAATATTTTGATACAAAAAGTTGTATTATTCCTTAAAAAGTTTCATTTTTGGAACTACAAAATTATAATAAAAGTTAAACCACACTTAAAATTTGACGCCTATAGATCAATTCTACTTTTTATTTAAAAAATAGAATATAATGTTCAAACTTAACTCACTGGACGACAATGAGCTCGTTCAACGATTTATTGAAGGCGATCAAGAATCACTCGAAATTTTAATTTTACGTCATAAAAGCAGGGTATTTTCGTATATCGTGCTGATTGTTAAAAATCAGGAGCTGGCAGAGGACATATTCCAGGAAACGTTTATCAAAGTTATCCGTTCACTTAAAAAAGGACGGTATATCGAAAACGGTAAATTTATTTCCTGGGTGCTTCGTATCTCGCACAATCTTATCATCGATCATTTCAGAAAAGAGAAATTGAAAGGTACTATTTCGAATGATAGTACAGAAGTTGATATTTTCAATTCACAAAAGTTTTCAGATAAGACCATTGAAGATGAAATGGTCAACACTCAAATACTTTTTGAGGTTAAAGAGTTGATAAGAGAATTACCTGAAGATCAACAGCAGGTTATTTATATGCGTCATTATATGGGGCTGAGCTTCAAGGAAATAGCAGATCAGACCGATGTAAGTATAAACACTGCATTGGGACGTATGAGATATGCCTTAATCAATCTTCGGAAATTGATTGAGAAAAAGAATTTGACGCTGACCATGATTTAACTTTCGTTAACACAATAAAAGATTTTGCAGGGCGTTTTGTAATTAAAATTTAATCGAAATGCCTATGCATGATATCTCTACTTTAATTTATTGTATCAACACTTGTAATCGAAAATTATTATCCGAAATAGAATCAGATGTAATTGGGAGCGTTGATACTTCTGAAACAACAAATATGGAACCGTCACAAGCTTCCATTGATAAGATTCTAAATTTTGCCCGGTCGTACGATGTAATAGAAACAAAGTCGACAGGATATGTGGAAATGATTTTAAATTAATAGTAAAGGCACTGATTAGGTGCCTTTTTCATTCTCATTTATTTTAAAGTACTGATTTTAATACTTATGAAACACCTGGTTTAATTGTCATTCTGATAGTGATATAGCCAAGTGTTCCGGCAATAAGCGAACCTATCAAAATCCCCATTTTTGCAGAATCAACCAATACCGGATCAGTATATGCCAGGTTGTTTATGAATAATGACATGGTAAACCCCAATCCTCCTAAAAATGATACACCAATCAATTGTTTGAAATTTACATTTTCCGGGAGTTCTGATATTTTAAGTTTGATAGAAAGCCAGGAGAATAAAAATATTCCAATCACATTTCCAATAATCATACTCAAGGTGATGTTTACAGACAGAGCAATATTTGAATCGCCTGAAAAATTGAATATTACTCCTGCATTGGCCAAAGCAAAAACCGGCATAATCAGGTACGAAACCCATCCGTGCAGGTTGTGCTCAAGGTGTTGTAAAGGCGATGTGGTTGTTTCGGTCAGTTCTTCCAGTTCGTCAATGGTATGAAGTTGTTTTTTCGAAAGTACCGTTTTGTTTTCCCCGGTATCACAATCTTCCAGAAATTTGTCTAAAAGTTCTTTGCTTCGATTGTAGAACAGTCGGGTGTCGGTTTTTCGATTTAATGGAATGGTTAATGCCATCAGCACTCCTGCAATGGTTGCGTGGATACCAGATTTAAGGAACAGCACCCACACAGCTAAACCAGCAATGAAAAACAGGTATCTCGAATAATAATTGAAATGGGAAAGCAACATAAGGACAGCCACAATGCCCAGTCCAATAAAAATATTACTCCAGATTAGGTTGGTACTGTAGAAAAAAGCGATTACCAAAACAGCACCGAGGTCGTCGATTATGGCAAAAGCCATCAAAAATACTTTCATCCCGGCAGGAACACGTTTTCCAAGCATAGTTAAAATCCCCAGCGAGAATGCTATATCGGCTGCCATCGGAATTCCCCAACCTTCACCTCCTGCATTTCCTGAATTCAACACAGTAAACAAAGTAGCCGGAATGATCATACCCCCTATTGCTGCGAACAGTGGTAACGAGGCTTTTTTGATATGACTAAGTTCACCGGTCAGTATTTCCCGCTTAATTTCCAGTCCGATAACAAAGAAGAAAATGGCCATCAATCCATCGTTAATCCACTTATAAAGTGGTTTTGAAAGTTCAAACCCCGGAAGATTGATGCTGATGTATTCTTTCCAGAATCCAAGGAAATCGGGTCCCAACGGACTATTTGCCAGTACAACAGCAAGTATGGATGCACTAAATAAGATAATGCTGCTTGAGGTCTCAAGCCGGATAAATTGATTAATTGGTTCTTTTATAAATTTCATTATTCTGAAAGGTATTATTTAATAACAATGAAACCATGGATGTGTTTAGTACAAAATTATGAATATATTTTTTTTGACAATATCTTGATATTTATGAAAAAACGTATTAATTTAGTGATATCAAAATAATATTAAATTACTTAATTTTTAATGTCATGGAAAAGCAATATTCTGGAGTATCAGGTTATCTGTTCCTTTTAGTGGAACTATTACTAGTTGTTCTGATCGTATTTGGTGTTGTGCGTGGAATGATCGTTCCTGCTGTTGTATTGATTGCGGCTTTTATTCTTATTGCCATCGGATTTACAGTAGTTGATCCGAATCAAAGCTGCGTGATGATTCTTTTCGGTGCATACAAGGGAACCATTAAATCAAATGGCTTTTACTGGGTGAATCCATTCTTTGTGAGGAAAAAGATTTCATTGCGGGCGCGCAACTTCGACAGTGAAACCATAAAGGTGAATGATAAACTTGGAAATCCCATCATGATTGGCCTCGTTTTGGTTTGGCGGGTAAGTGAAACCTACAAAGCTGCTTTCGGAGTTGATGAATATGAACATTTTGTAGTTGTACAGAGTGAAGCAGCGCTGCGTAAGCTGGCTGGCTTGTATCCATACGATAATATTGAAGATGAATCGGCGAAAGTAACCCTCCGCGATGGGACCGAAGAAGTGAATGATGAACTGGAGCGTGAAATTATTGAACGATTAGATATTGCCGGGATTGAAGTAATTGAAGCACGTATCAATCACATTGCATACGCACAAGAAATTGCACAGGCTATGTTGAAGCGTCAGCAGGCAACTGCTATTGTAGCTGCACGTTACAAAATTGTTGAGGGTGCAGTGAGTATGGTGGAAATGGCCCTTGATGAGTTAAGTCAGAAAAAAATTGTTGACCTCGATGAGGAGAAAAAAGCAACCATGGTTAGTAACCTGATGGTAGTTCTTTGTGGAGATAAAGATGCAACGCCAATTGTGAATACCGGAACT
>Ga0116152_10001106_pt1 | contig 22111 bp, 18 predicted proteins | sample AD_UKC119_MetaG_FD_89894 | JGI IMG/M metagenome (GOLD analysis project Ga0116152, IMG submission 89894) | Active sludge microbial communities of municipal wastewater-treating anaerobic digesters from Hong Kong - AD_UKC119_MetaG | ecosystem: Engineered > Bioreactor > Anaerobic > Digestate...
CTGGCAAAAATGTTCCCTGTAATTACGATCTGGGAATATGCCGAAGAAAAAGGTATTGAACGCGAAATTATTTCTGAACCCAAAAACTAAGCAAAATGATGAAAAAAATATATTTGTTATTAGTGGTGACCCTGTTTGTAGCTAAACAGGGAATGGCTCAGGAATGGATCGTTCCGGATGACCAGAAGAATATAAATAATCCATCGGCTTATAATCTGGACAATGTAAAAAAAGGAAAAGACCTGTACATGACTAATTGTAAATCGTGTCATGGTGATCCGGGAAAACACAATGGTTTACCATTGGTTCCTCCACCGCCGGATATGACATCGGACCTGATGCAAAACAATACTGATGGAGAACTCTTCTATAAAATTACCCATGGACGTGGCGGAATGCCACAGTTTGAAAAAACCATTTCAGAAGATGATCGTTGGAGACTGATCAATTTTATCAGGAATTATGACAAGTCGAACGAACCAATGCTGGTGGAAGCACCTCCCAGAAAAGCAAAACTTCTGGCTTCGGTAAATGAAGTAGATAAAAAAGTAGAGGTATTTGCAGAAGTGGAAGATAAAAACGGAAGCTTTGTAAAATTACCGGATACAGAAGTGAAAATTTCGGCGAAGAAAGCTTTTGGTAATTTACCCATTGGCAATGTGCTGACTAATACAGAAGGCCGCGCTGTTTTTTCCATACCGGAAACACTGATTGGTGATGAAAATGGTTTGGTAAATATTGTAGTTCAACTGGGCGATGGGTTTATTACTGATAATGTTATTTTAGATGCAGCTAAAGTTGGACAGCTAAAACCACAACCAAGACTCATACACAAAGAGGTACTCTGGTCGACCAACGACAACATTCAAACCTGGTTGTTGTTATCATACCTTGGTGCCGTGGGTGCAGCATGGTTCACTATTGCGTACGTAATATTTCAAATCGTTAAAATCTGGAAAATCGGAAAACAATAGAATCGAATGAATATTTTTTACCTGTTAATAGGAGTTAGTTTGCTGGCTGCACTTATTTTTCTGGGAGCCTTTATATGGGCCGTGAAAACAGGGCAGTTTGATGACAGCGAAACACCTTCTATCAGGATTTTATTCGATGATGATAATACCGAGACAGAAGATAATAAAGAAGAAAAACAAACGACATAACTAATCCATATTATGGAAAATCAAAAATTCTATTACGACAATAAGATCGTCAAGCTGTTTATTCTGGCTACGATGGTTTGGGGTGTTGTCGGTATCCTGGTAGGTCTGGTAGCAGCATTGCAACTAGCTTTCCCGGTTTTTAACTTCGGATTGGAGTTTACCACTTTTGGAAGGGTTCGGCCGGTTCATACCAATGCCATCATTTTTGCATTTGTTGGAAATGCCATTTTTGCAGGTGTTTATTATTCGATGCAAAAATTGCTGAAAACCCGTATGTTCAACGATGTGCTCAGCAAATTCCATTTTTGGGGATGGCAAACCATTATTGTGCTGGCAGCTGTTTCGTTGCTGGCTGGTTTAACCACCGGGAAAGAATACGCCGAACTCGAATGGCCAATCGATATCATGATTACCCTGGTTTGGGTAGCTTTTGGATGGAATATGATAGGAACTTTGGTTGTTCGCCGCGTTCAGCATATTTATGCCGCAATCTGGTGGTATCTCGCCACTTTTCTGGGCATTGCCATTCTACATGTTGTTAACTCGTTCGAATTACCCATTTCACTTTTTAAGAGTTACTCGATTTATGCCGGAGCACAAGATGCTGTGGTACAGTGGTGGTACGGTCACAATGCAGTAGCATTTTTCCTGACCACACCTTTTCTCGGATTGATGTACTATTACCTGCCCAAAGCAGCCAACCGGCCTATTTATTCATACAAACTTTCGATTATACACTTCTGGTCGCTCATTTTCCTTTATATGTGGGCCGGGCCTCACCACCTGCTTTACCAGGCCCTGCCTGAATGGGCGCAAGCACTTGGTGTAACTTTCTCGATAATGCTTATCGCACCAAGTTGGGGAGGTATGATCAACGGGTTGTTGACACTTCGTGGAGCCTGGGACCGTGTGCGTGACAGCGCTTCCCTGAAATTCCTGGTTGTTGCAGTTACAGCCTACGGGATGTCTACTTTCGAAGGACCAATGATGTCGCTTAAAACGGTTAACCAGATTACTCACTTTACCGACTGGACCATAGCACATGTTCACATCGGAGGTATGGGCTGGAACGGAGGTATTGTTTTTGGTATGTTGTACTGGCTCGTTCCTAAACTTTTTAAAACCAAATTGTTCTCTGAAAAACTCGCCAACATCCATTTCTGGCTGTCGACTTTGGCCATTCTGGTTTATGCTATCCCCTTATACTGGGCTGCTGTAACTCAATGGTTAATGTGGCGCGAATATACACCCGAAGGATTCCTGGCTTATCCAAACTTCCTTGAAACATTGACACAGATTGTTCCGATGTATACGATCAGAGTTTTTAGTGGTGTATTGTTCCTGGGAGGTTTCGTAATTATGCTTTTCAACCTTGCCAAAACCATGGGAGCCGGCAGCTTTGTTAACGACGAAGCATCGGAAGCTCCTGCACTGGTAGCTGCTGCAGGTAGCCGTAATCCAATTGCCGAAACCTTTCACCGCTGGCTGGAAAGAAAAGCAGTCCGTTTCTCAATTCTTGTGTTCATAGCACTGGCAATTGGAGGAGCAGTTGAAATCATTCCGATGATCTTTATCAAATCAAATGTTCCAACCATTGAAACAGTGACGCCCTACACACCCCTAGAACTGGAAGGCCGTGATATTTATGTTTCTGAAGGATGTTATCTTTGTCACTCGCAAATGGTTCGTCCATTCCGCTGGGAAACCGATCGTTATGGCGAATATTCCAAAATCGGTGAGTTTGTTTACGATCATCCGTATCAATGGGGATCGCGTCGAACCGGACCGGATTTAGGTCGTGCTGGTGTGGTTGGCGGACCGATGTATAAAAATGCAGCATGGCACTACAATCATTTCATGGATCCGCAAAAAATGAACGAGCAATCGATTATGCCCAATTATGCATGGCTGGCAGTTAAAAACGTAAATCTGAGCCAGACACCGAAAAAAATAAGAGCCATGCAAACCCTGGGAGTACCTTACGAAGAAGGCTACGATCAGAAAGCTGTGGATGATTTACTCGAACAAGGTCAGAAAATTTCAGATGAATTAAAGACTTCAGGCATCGATATTGAACCACAAAAGCAAATGGTGGCACTTATCGCATACATGCACAAACTCGGACGGGATATTTCCGGAATACCTTCAGTAGAAACAGCTCCCGCAGTCACAGACACAACCAATCTGCCAGAAGTTACTTTACAAACTGATGCGGAAGACCTGGCTGCCGGGAAAAAATTGTTCCAATCTACTTGTGTGGTTTGTCATAAAGCTGACGGAACAGGGATACCACCGGCTTTTCCTAACCTGGTTGATGACGAATGGATAAAAGGAAACTCTCCGTCGCAGGTGTATCACTCCATTGCTGAAGGCAATATTGCCAAAGGAATGGTTCCTTATAAAACCATGTTCTCTGAAAAACAAATTACGCAGCTTGCAAGCTATGTATTAATTGAATTACCAAATGAAGATAGTAAGTGATCTGTTAACGAGTATTGAGGGCATCCAGGTGTTTTACATCATTGGATTACTCATTTTTGTGGCACTTTTCATCGTCATTTTTATTCGCACTATGCGATTAAAAAATACAGACATGGAAGACATCAAAAACTCAATACTTGCGGATGGAGAATCCGACGACATCATAACTTCAAATTAAATTGTAAAGCTATGTCAGAAGAAAAAAAGAATGTAACGGAACACGATCCAATTACGGATCATGAATACGACGGGATCAAAGAACTTGATAATCCGCCGCCACGATGGATCATGTTACTTTTTTATATAACCATTGGCTGGTCGATCATTTACGGAGCTTACTTTTTCTGGTTAAAACAGGGAGATCATCAGGATACTGAGTACGCAAAAAGATCCGCTCAGCACGATGAGAAATATCACATCACATCTCTTTCTGCTGATGATTTGGTAGCATTTACCGACGAGGCCTCACTAACAGAAGGCAAAGAAGTTTTCGCCGCCATGGGATGTATCGCCTGCCATGGGATCAATGGAGAAGGAAATGCCATCGGCCCCAATTTGACCGACAATTACTGGATACATGGCTGTGGCATTCAGGAGGTATTTAACGTTATTAAAGATGGCGTCCCTGCAAAAGGGATGACTGCTTTTAAAGGTCAGATTAGTGATGAAAAAATTCAGAAAGTAGCCAGCTATGTGCTAAGCCTCGTCGGAAGCAATCCGGCCAATGCCAAAGCTGCCCAGGGCGAAGAATGTAAAACAGGTAGTAAATCATAGGAAAAGGGGAATTCTTCCCCTTTTTTATCTCATTTATGAACATATGCCAGAACAGGAGCTGACATTCAGGGACAAACCCATTAACCTGAACGAACGGGGAGGAAGAAAATGGGTGTATGCAAAAAAGCCATCAGGGAAGTGGTGGACCAGGCGATCGATCTTCGCATACGCGGTACTCACTTTCCTGGTTGTCGTTCCTTTCATACGGATTAATGGAAACCCACTTATTTTGCTGGATATTGCAAACAGAAAATTCATCATTTTCGGAGCAATCTTTTGGGCACAGGATACTTTTATTCTCGCCTTGCTCATGTTATCGTTTGTTCTGTTTATCGTATTATTTACCGTTACTTTTGGGCGTTTATGGTGCGGATGGGCATGTCCTCAAACCATTTTCCTCGAAATGGTTTTTCGACGGATCGAATACCTTATTGAAGGAGATTTCCGCGAACGCCTCAAACTCGATAACAGTCCATGGACAGCCAAGAAAATATTCAAAAAGACCCTGAAACACGGCATTTTCATTTTGATTGCCATAGCCATGACCAATGTGTTCCTGATGTGGTTTATCGGAAGTGAAGGTTGGCTCCAACTTATTAGAGAACCGATCCGGGATCACCTCACCGGATTTCTGGCAATGATTGCTGTCTCCGCTGTGTTTTACTGGATTTATTCTTTTTTTCGCGAACAGGTATGTACTATGGTTTGCCCATATGGCAGAATGCAGGGCGTTTTGCTCGATTCCAAAACTATCACAGTTGCCTACGATTATGTTCGTGGCGAGCCTCGGGGAGCACATTCGGAAGGCGACTGCATCGATTGTAAACAATGTTTGTCAGTGTGTCCTACAGGTATTGACATCAGAAACGGCACCCAACTGGAGTGCGTAAACTGCACGGCTTGTATCGACCAGTGTAACCGTATCATGACCACCATTGGAAAACCTCCGGGATTGATCCGTTATGCATCAGAAGAATCGATAAAAAGTGGATATTCAAAAGTGTGGAATGCGCGTAATCGTGCCTACTCGGTGGTTTTGTTGATCATTTTCTCATTTTTTGTATATACACTGGTTACCAGACCTGAAATTGAAACGACCATTTTAAGGACACCGGGATTAATATACCAGGAACAGGATTCAACCTATTCAAACGTTTACAATATCAAAATCGTAAATAAAACGCATGATGAAATCCCGCTTCAGTTGAAGATTCTTTCGCATGACGGAAAAATCCAGATGGCAATAAACAACATGGTCATTCAGGACCAGTCGAAATTTGAGTCAACTTTTATTTTGTATATTCCTAAAAACGAAATCACGAGTGATAAAACGGAAGTGAAGTTTGGCATTTTGAGCAAGGACAAGTTGATTGAAACCTATCAAACAACATTTGTAGGACCATAGTCATTTTGTATTTTAGCAAAACCTTTTTTCGAACAAAAGTTTAATAAATTAGAGCAAATCAATTAAAGAACAGAATTATGAAGTTTACGTGGGGTACCGGTATTTTTCTTTTTTTGGTGTTATTTCTTGCAGGTTCAGCTGCCTTTATCATTTTTGCAGCCCGCCAAAAGGTCAATCTCGTTCATAAAGATTATTATGAAAAGGGTGTTGATTATTCTGAACAGATGAAGGTAAACGAAAGATCGAAGCCTTTTGCAAATTCCTTCTCGCTGCAAAATGAAGCTGACTTTTTTTCGGTACTGATTGAAAATGCTTTGTCTGAAAACCTGGATTCCGGAAGTATGTATATGTTTCGTCCTTCTGATAGTAGCCGCGATATAACCTTACCCGTAACGTCAGGAAGTTCACTGGTTCAATTTAAGAAAAGCGATCTGATCAATGGCCGATATATTTTAAAATTCACCTGGTATACCAATGGAGTGAAGTACGAAGTAGATCGTCCGGTAAACATTCAATAAAACTAACTTTTCACTCACATAAACCAAAACGCCATGACTATTCTTTTTTCTGCACTTGTAATTGGTTTGATGGGGAGTTTCCATTGTGCCGGAATGTGCGGCCCTATTGCCATTGCACTTCCACTGCACGGAAATACTGTCCCTCAAAAAATATTTGGAGGAACACTTTACAACCTGGGACGCACCTTAACTTACGGAATGATGGGGGCCATTTTTGGCTTGCTCGGCCAGGGATTGCACCTGATTGGATTTCAGCAAAAGGTATCTGTACTTATGGGTGCAATCATGATCATCTCTGTACTTTTTCCAAAACTTTTCAAAAACCAGTACAGCATGGAAAAAAGCTGGTTTAAAGCAGTTGGGAAGTTGAAAAAAACCATTGCTGAAATGTTTTCCATTCGTTCGTTTCAAAGTTTATTTTTTATTGGCATGCTCAACGGGCTGCTACCCTGCGGATTGGTTTACATGGCCATTGCCGGTGCCATTGGAATGGGCGGTGTGGTCGAAGGTTCGTTGTACATGATCCTGTTTGGACTTGGAACCATACCTATGCTACTGGGAATTTCATTGGCAGGAAATGTACTGAGCCTAACAGTTAGAAGCAAGATTAATAAACTGATTCCTGTGTTAGTTGTGGTAGTTGGCATCCTGTTCGTTTTACGGGGATTGAGCCTCGGAATTCCTTATCTTAGTCCACCAAAGCAGAAAATCGAAAAGAAATTTGAGAACAGTTTAAAGATGAACTCTGCCAACACGTATGAGATGAAGTCAGATACGACGATGTAGATGGGGAAAAAAGAGGAGAATATTTGTGTTCATTGCGGAGCCGATTGCGGGAAAGATCCTGTGGTTTGGAATAACCTGAATTTTTGTTGTAATGGATGCAAAACGGTTTACCAGCTACTAAACGAGAACAAGCTTTACAATTATTACGAGCTTGAAAATACTCCGGGAATCAAAATTGAAACTACTGAGTTTGGTAATAAATATGCTTTTCTTGATAACGACGAAGTAAAACAAAAACTGATTTCGTTTACCGAGGGCAGCATCTCAAAAGTTCGGTTTTATGTTCCTGTAATTCACTGCGCATCTTGTATTTGGCTGTTGGAACACCTTCACAAACTACATCCCGGCATTCGTCACTCCTTTGTTAATTTCACAAAAAAGGAAGTGGATGTTACTTTCGATGAAAGTAAAATAACCTTGCGGCAATTGGTGGAATTACTTTCTTCCATCCATTACATTCCCGACCTGTCGCAAAGTCTTTCGGATAAAAAAGATGATAAATCGTATAAGAAACTGCTGTATAAAATCGGGGTAGCCGGTTTTGTTTTTATTAATGTAATGACCTACAGTTTACCAGCCTATTTTAACGGTGAACCTCTTAGTGACAAGCTACAATCAGTATTTAGTATTCTCAGTTACATCCTGGTTATTCCGGTTGCTTTTTACAGCGGAAGCGATTATTACATTTCAGCGGTTAAAAACCTGCTGAAAAAGAACATTAGTATTGATCTTCCAATCGCATTGGGAATCATCGTCTTGTTTATTGTCACCAGTTATGAGGTACTTTCAGGAAGTGGTCCGGGTTATAGCGACAGCCTTTCCGGACTGATCTTTTTTCTTCTGGTAGGGAAATGGTACCAGAGTAAGACTTACGAAGCACTTTCTTTCGAACGAAACTATAAATCGTATTTCCCGATTGCAGTTACCAAAATCAACAAACAAATTGAAGAAAGTATTTTACTTGAAAAAATAGAAGTGGATGATGTGTTGATCATCCGAAACAAAGAGTTGATTCCGGCTGACTCGGAATTAATTGAAGGTAACGGACAAATTGACTATAGTTTTGTAACCGGAGAGTCGACACCGGTTGTAAAGAATACAGGTGATTTTATTTACGCCGGTGGACGACAAATGGGTGGAATCATTAAAATCAGAATAAAAAAAGAAGTCAATCAGAGTCACCTGACCAAACTCTGGAACCAGGATAAATCGTACGAAAAGCCGAGTGATTCACTTAAAAATTTGTCAGACAGGATAAGTAAATATTTTACACTGATTGTGATTGCCATTGCAATAGCCGGATTTATTTACTGGATGTTGCAGGGAGAATCACGCACTGCCATTTTTGTTTTTACAGCCGTTCTAATTGTAGCCTGTCCTTGTGCACTGGCACTTTCCATTCCTTTCACCTTCGGAAATACGATGCGTATTTTTGGAAGAAAAGGTTTGTACATTAAAAACACCGATGTAATCGAAAAACTGGCTCACATCGATACCATTGTTTTTGATAAGACCGGGACACTCACCCAACCCAATCAAAACAAAGTGGAATACGAAGGAGAAGAATTGAGCGCTGATGAAATAGCTGCTATTTTTTCAATGACCAAACAATCGACTCATCCCTTGAGTGCGGCACTTAGTCAGTTCTTTGTAGAAGCTGAATATGTTTCGCCCGAACATTTTGTGGAAGTGGCTGGCCGTGGAATTTTTGGAAAAGTAAATGGATTGGAAGTTCGCATTGGCTCTGAAGAATATGTTTCCAACCTTGAAAACAAGAATCAAAAAAGCACTTCGGTAGTTTTTGTCGCCATTAATAATCAGGTTAAAGGACATTATACCATCAGTAACCAGTACCGGAAAGGTTTTGCTGATGTCCTAAAATCTCTTCGAAGCCAGTTCAGCATGTTCTTAATATCGGGGGACAACGATGCAGAATCCAAACGACTTTCTGAATACTTCGACCATGAACACCTGCTTTTTAATCAAAAGCCAGGCGACAAAGCCGATTTTATAAAAAAAATACAAAATAACGGGCACACCGTGTTAATGACCGGCGACGGATTAAATGATGCAGGAGCACTTATGCAGAGCGATGTAGCGCTTACCATTGCAGATAAAGCATACCACTTCTCCCCTGCCAGCGATGCCGTACTCGAAGCCGGCAAGTTTGATAAACTGGCGCAATTCATTCGTTTTACACACACTTCGCTGAACATTGTAAAAGTTGCCTTTACCATTTCATTTTTCTACAACGTTATCGGAATTGGTTTTGCCATCAGCGGAAATCTGTCGCCGGTAGTAGCAGCGATACTGATGCCAATCTCATCAGTTTCGGTTGTAGGATTTGCCACCTTTGTAACTCGTTTGGCAGGTTCTTTAAAACTCAGATAAAGTTTTAGATCTTTTTTATCCCCATATAATATCAAACTTAAAAATCTGTAATTCTTTATTTTAGTTTTTCGACCAAAATACATACAAACAGTTATTTATAATGATTCCAAGAACATTTTTCATTGAGCATATGTTTAATAGTATAGGGATTCATCCCTATTGATAGCTCTTATCAACTATCTTTAAACATAGAAAAAAACCTAAATGAAACGTCAAAACATCTTTTTGCGAGTCTTGTCTTTCTATTTCAGCGGATTCAAAAACATGAGTAATTGGAGCCGTCAGGTTTGGATCATTATCCTGGTGAAGCTCTTTATCATGTTTGTAATTCTGAAGATTTTCTTTTTCCCCGATTTTCTGAAAACAAACTTCGATAACGACGCACAACGTAGTGAACACGTGCTGGAAGTATTAACTAAATCAAAATAATAATTTATGATTGAAATTGCTGATGTTTCGTTAGTTGAGTGGTCGAGGGCACAATTTGCTCTAACAGCCATGTATCACTGGATCTTTGTTCCGCTTACACTCGGCATTACATTCATTGTTGCCTTTATGGAAACCTTGTATGTGAAAACAGGAAATGAAGAGTGGAAAAAGATCACTAAATTTTGGATGACACTTTTCGGGATCAACTTTGCAATCGGAGTTGCGACTGGAATCATCCTTGAATTTGAGTTTGGGACCAACTGGTCAAATTATTCCTGGTTTGTGGGCGATATTTTTGGAGCGCCACTTGCCATTGAAGGAATTCTGGCCTTCTTCATGGAATCCACTTTTATTGCCATCATGTTTTTCGGATGGAACAAAGTGAGTAAGAAAACTCACTTGCTGGCTACCTGGCTCACTGCCATCGGAGCCAACCTTTCAGCGTTGTGGATTCTGGTTGCCAATGGTTGGATGCAGCACCCGGTAGGAATGAAATTCAATCCGGAGACCGCCCGCAACGAAATGCAAAATTTCTGGGAGGTGCTGTTCTCGCAAACCGCTGTCGACAAGTGGTTACACGCAACCTCTTCGGGATTTGTACTTGCTTCTGTCTTTGTGATTGGAATTTCGTCGTGGTACCTTCTCAAAAAAAGAGAAAAGCTGCTGGCAAAAAAAAGTATTATTGTTGCGGCAGTATTCGGTTTAGTTTCATCCATTTATCTGGTAATGACAGGCGACAACTCAACCAGAACTGTTGCACAAGATCAAAACATGAAATTTGCGTCACTCGAAGGCTTATATAATGGAAGTGAAGGTGCCGGACTGGTTGCAATTGGATTCTTTGCCGAACATTCTACCGATCCGAACAACGCAAACCTTAAAGAATTCAGCTTTAAATATGAAATCCCCAATTTTCTGTCGTACATGGCTTTTCTCGACTGGAATGCCTTTGTGCCCGGGGTAAATGACCTGATCAATGGAAATGAAAAGTACGGTATCATGTCGTATTACGATAGGATAGAACGTGGAAAGTTTGCCATAAAACAACTGAATGAATTTAAAGAAGCCAAAAAGAATGGAGATTTGAAGTTGTATGAAACATTAAAAGCCGAATTAACTAGCGATTATTTTCAGGAAAATTATTTTAAATATTTTGGATATGGTTATTACGACGATCCCCGCGATATGATCCCAAATATTCCACTTACCTTTTACAGTTTTCATACTATGGTTGGCCTGGGATTCTTTTTTATCCTTTTATTCATTGCAGCTTTGATATTTATAATGAACGGAACTTACAGTAAACAGAAGTGGTTTCTGCGTCTTTCAATTATATCAATTCCACTGGCATACCTGGCCAGTCAGGCAGGATGGATTGTGGCTGAAGTAGGTCGTCAACCCTGGGTTGTGCAGGATTTAATGCCGGATGTAGCAGCGGTTACACGTATCAGCAGTGGCTCTGTTAAGACAACGTTCTGGTTATTTGCCATCCTGTTTACGGTGTTGCTAATAGCTGAATTGAAAATCATGTTCCGTCAAATTAAAATCGGACCTAAACATTAAAAGGAGGAAAAATCATGTTTGAAAATTTATCACATTTAGCTTTACAGCAATACTGGTGGGTGCTGGTATCCTTATTAGGGGCACTTTTTGTTTTCCTCACTTTTGTACAGGGAGGTCAAACACTACTTTATTCGGTGGCCAAAACCGAACTGGAGAGAACCATGGTTTTAAATACACTTGGAAGAAAATGGGAGTTTGGATTTACCACATTGGTAACTTTCGGAGGTGCCTTTTTTGCCTCATTTCCACTCTTTTATTCTACAAGTTTTGGAGGAGCCTACTGGGTTTGGCTGGCCATTTTAGCCGCATTTGTTATTCAGGCAGTAGCTTACGAATACCGTAAAAAACCGGCAAACTTCCTGGGATCGAAAACTTTTGAAATCTTCCTTGTATTAAATGGTTTGCTGGGTACCGTTCTGATTGGAACTGCCGTTGGCACCTTCTTTAACGGCGCCATGTTCTCGTTAAATAATATGAACCAGGTGGATTGGCAAACTTCCTTCCGTGGACTGGAAGCCGTGCTTACTTTTCACAATGTGGCGCTCGGACTGGCCGTATTTTTCCTGGCACGTGTGTTAGGAACGTTGTATTTTATCCTTACCATCGATCAGGAAGCCATCGTTGCACGCTCTAGGAAACAGCTTTTATACAATACAATTCCATTTCTTGCATTCTTCTTATATTTCCTGATTTGGTTAATACTAAAAGAAGGTTTTGCTGTTGATCCTGAAACGGGCGTGGTGAGTATGGAAAAATACAAATACCTGCATAACGTTCTTCAAATGCCACTGAATACCGCTATTTTACTGATCGGCGTTGTTGGTGTTCTTTGGGGAATCATTTCAACACTTTTCCTGAAAAATATGAAAGGTTTCTGGTTTGCCGCTGTTGGAACGGTGTTCACCGTATTTGCCCTGTTCCTGATAGCCGGCTTTAACAACACTGCTTTCTACCCATCGATTTACGACCTGCAATCTTCTTTAACGATCCAAAATGCATCTTCCAGTAAATTCACTCTGGTTGCCATGAGTTATGTTTCGCTGATGATTCCTTTTGTTCTGGCTTACATTATATATTTCTGGCGTGCCATGAACCGCAAGAAAATTACCGAACAGGAAATGCAGGAAGAATCGCATGTATATTAAAATCCTCAATTCAAAATGCAAAATGAGAAATGCAAAATTGTCAGAAACTCAAATAACAGAGTTAATAATGATTCGACAATCTGCAAATTGAACATTTATAATTTCTAATTTTTAATTGTAAACTATGTATACTTCATCAATAATCTGGATGTTAACCTGGCCGGTTCTATTAATTGTTTCATATCAACTGATTAAACTGGCTGTAAGGAAATTTGAAAAAAAAACTGAGATTAAGGAAAAATCAGAATAATATTAAAACCCGGTGGAAATGCCGGGTTTTTTATTTCTGTTTTCTTAGTACTTTTACCCATCTAATTGAACACACGATGATCAATAATAAAAAAGTTGTAGTAGTTCTCCCGGCATACAATGCAGCTAAAACACTTAAAATAACATACAACGAAATCGATTTTAATATTGTTGACGATGTCATTCTGGTAGATGACCTGAGTAATGATGACACGGTTAAAGTGGGTAAAAAACTGGGAATAAAACACATTGTTATTCACGAGCAAAACAAAGGCTATGGCGGCAACCAGAAATCGTGTTATAACAAAGCCCTCGAATTGGGTGCTGATATCGTAATTATGTTGCATCCCGACTATCAATACACTCCTAAACTCATTCCGGCCATGGCCAGTTTGCTGGGCAGTGGTTTATACCATGTGGTTTTAGGTTCACGCATTCTGGGAAAAGGAGCACTTAAAGGTGGTATGCCATTGATAAAATATATTTCCAACCGTGGACTTACTTTTATCCAGAATATTCTGTTGGGAGCTAAACTTTCAGAGTATCACACCGGGTACCGGGCCTTTTCCCGCGAGATTCTCGAAAAAGTGAACTATAATTCTAACTCCGATAATTTTGTATTTGATAACCAGATGCTGGCTCAAATCTGGTATGCCGGTTACGAAATTGCAGAAATTACCTGCCCCACCAAATATTTTGATGATGCTTCAAGTATCAATCTAAAAAACAGCACCGTTTATGCGATGGGAGTTTTAAAAACTTCGCTTCAGTTTAGGATGCAGAAATGGGGATTGGTTAAAAATGAGATTTTTTATCCAGTCAACAAAAGCTAATTATCTGAATTCCTTTAAAGTACTTTCTGAATTTTAATCGTTGTAAACATAGATATTTGCTTTGATAACTTTGATAAAAGTCTGTCAAATAGCCGGAAAAAAGGATACGTAAAACCGGGCATCAATTGCCTGTACGACACTCCACCACTAATCAGATACCGAAACGGAGTGTGATAATCAATTGATAAAATTTTAAAATCCGGAAATTCTTCACTGAATATTTGCAAGTCGCGGTCAAAAACGATCCATGGTAATGCGCCGTTTGCACCACTTAATGGCCCTGAATCCGGAATTGTCCAATCTCCTTTCGTATTAAAAGGCTCGTGATGAAAATTTCTATAAATAAATCTGCCCCACCACGAGTTAGCAGGCTCAATCATGATTATCATTCCGCCCCTTTTTAAAATTCGTTTTGCCTCTTTTAAAAACAGGCGGGAATCCGGAATGTGATGAAACGTATCGATCATAAAAATGGCGCTCACTTCATCCATTTCAAATGGCATATCGAGCGCAGAAAAAGTGAGATCATTGAATGGTAAATCCAGAATATCGGAACAGATGGCCGTTGGTTCAAACTCCTTAAAAAATCCACCTCCCGAACCAAGCTCAACAATCTTTCCTTCCGGAAGAGTAGGTTTTATTTTTGTAAAGACCGAATACCATTCTTTATATAATTTCGAGAGAAAGACTTTTCCCCGGATTATCTTTTTATGAACAAGTGTTCTTTCCGGCGAATCCAAATCATAAGGAATATTGTATTTGAAGCCTTTAACATCTTTCATTATGAATACGCTATTTGAATTTTATTTTAAACAAGGCAAACCACCACATTTTCAGTAAAAGTAAACCATGCTTAAATCTTGAGATATTAGTATCGCCATAAATTCTTTCCTGATACCTGATTGGCATATCAATTATTTTCAGGTTGAGTTTAAACGCGCCAAAAAGTAAATCGAAGTCACCAAACGGATCAAAATCACCAAAGTAAGAACGGTTAGCTGCCAGCTTAAGATAATCTTTTCGAAACATCACTTTCGTTCCGCAGAGTGTATCTTTAATGGGCTGTTCGAGCAGCCAACTAAAAGCCATACTAAAAAATTTATTTCCCAGGGTGTTAAGAAAACGCATCGCGTTTTTTTCCATCGGATAGATTAAACGCGTACCGTTTATAAATCCTCCTTGATTTTGTGCCAATGCATAATAAAACTTCGGCAACTGCTCAGGAGGAACTGTTAAATCAGCATCCAGAATCATCAAAATATCACCGGTTGCTATACCATATCCTGTTCTTACGGCATCACCTTTACCCTTCCCTGATTGCTGAATGGCTTTTATATCATAGGTCCCCCTATATTTTTTTTGAATTTCCAAAATCTTCTCCCAGGTATCGTCCGTTGAGTTTCCTTCAACAAAGATTATTTCTATGTGTTTCCCAAACTCTGGTAGTCTTAATATTGCATTTTCAATATTACCACTTTCATTTCTGGCTGGAATTAATACAGTTGTAGAGTATTTTTTACTTACTTCTTCTCTTGAAAATATGGAGATAGGTTGGGCAAACGTATATTGATTCAAAGCCAGTAAGTTAAACACCGGCACACGCGATAAAAATTTATTGAAAAAACCTGATATTAAGGGAATATAATACGGGAAAAGCATCGATGAGTTCTGCTTATAAACCTCGAACCCGGCCAGATAAAGTAAGTTTGCCATATCTTTTTTCGATATCCAGCTTTGTTTTGGACCTTTCTTTTTTATTCCTATAAATTCTGCGAATTTTATTAATGGTTCCCAGGCTGAATTATAATAAGTAACTATTACTCTGGTTCCAGAGTGACAAACCTTGTGCAGCTCTTCAAAAACCGACTGTACATCGAGCAAATAACCTATTAGATTCGAGAGAATTACAACATCGTACTTTTTGTTTATTTGAATGTGTTCAGCCTCCATACACATGAATTCGATATCAGAATACTGGGCCTTTGCTTCCGCAATCATTTTCTCACTAAAATCTATTCCGGTTTTATATTGTCCACTTATTTTATGTAACAACTCTCCTGTACCACAACCAATTTCTAAAACAGAGGATTCGGGATGTACAAAAAAATCGCAATAGTCTGTAATGCTATCCCAATAATACTTCTTCCTTTTTCTGTATCCAATACGAGTTTTTGCGCTGGAATTGAAGTACGATTTGAGTTCTTCTTTCTTTTTATTATAAATATCCATTATGATTTTTTCTGGCTGACTATTACTCTTTCCAAAAATACAATTTCATTAATATAACCAAGACAAATATTTGCTTAACATACATAAAAGATGGAGAAGAGATCAATAAAAAAGAATCCTGACCAAACGATATGGACAAAATAACAGCAACTGCCAATTATTAGAATTGAGAATAAATCATTAATGCCAAAATTTATACTTTTACTAAGTCGAATAAATACAAAAGGATGATTCTGATTTTAAGAATTCAAACGAAGCAAAAGAATAAAGAACATTAAACATTATGATCCCTAAAAGAAAAGTCCCTTTAATAATTTTAGCATTTTTTGGTATTCTAATGTTTTTCATGGGGATCATGAACCATTATTACTTCCGATCTTTTGTTTTCGACTATGGTAATTACAATTTCGCTTTTTGGGACTATTCGCATTTCAGAATTAGTTCTATTCCTACCTATCCGGGGAATTTTCTTCAAGATCACTATTCGTTTTTGTTGTTCTATTTTATTCCTGTTTATTGGCTGTTAAATTGGCTAACCGGAACTTACACTCTAATTATTATACAAAATGCATTAATTGTAATTGCAGCATGGTATTCATACAAACTAATCCAACTTAAATCAAAAAACCGGTACTTATCAATAGGCGTTGTGTTGTATTATTTTGTACTGCTGGGACGGTATTCAACATTTGCCTGCGACACCAACCTGGCAGTAATGTCAGCAGCATTTATTCCTGTATTTCTTTATTATTTCGAACAAAAAAATTACCTGGTTGCCGTTATAATATTTATTCTCTCACTTTTCTCGCGCGAAAACATACCCATTTGGTTCATCTTCATTTTTATTGTATTAATCATTCAACACTGGAATGATAAAAAAGCGGTTCGACTAAGCATTGCAGGCATTCTGATTTCAATTTTATATTTCATTGTACTGTTTAAAGTTCTGATACCGGCAGTAGAAAACAATGAAAAACAGTTTACGCTATTTAATTACGCGGCATTGGGCCCTGATCCAGGCTCAGCTATGAAATATGTTATTATGCATCCCTGGGAAACGATAAAGCTGTTCTTCATCAACCATCTCCACGACCCAAGATACAACGGTATAAAAACTGAATTTTACCTGGTTTATCTTATTTCCGGTGGATTTATACTTTTAACTCGCCCTAAATACCTCATTTGGTTCATTCCTATTGTAGCGCAAAAAGTATTAAACGATGCACCTATTCGCTGGGGAATCTTAACTTATTATTCCATCGAAGTTGTTACGCTATTACCACTTTCTGTTTTTCTGGCTCTTTCTTCCATGAAATCATTGAAGCTTCAGAATATTCTTACTATTGTGGTTGTTGTGGCAACGCTCTCGGTTACCATTTACAAAATGGATGCTGTTCATCGGGTGGTCCCGAACTCGTTTCGACCTGAAAAAGAAAAAGTATACGATATACGGTTTTACCAATCGGATTACAACCTGAGAAAAACTCATAAATTGCTGAGAAAAATCCCAAAAGATGTTAAAGTAAGTGCATCAGAAGATTTTTTCCCTCATCTGGCACAGCGTTTCAATATTTATTTTTTCCCTGAGGTAAAAGATGCGGAATACATTATATTTTCAGTTTTCGATGATTATTTCAGGATATCGCACATGGAAAATGAAAGAATCAGGAACGAATATTTAAATAATCCTGACTGGATAGTCATTGCAGAAGAATTCCCTGTTTTTCTTCTGCAAAAAAAGGTTGATTCCTCGCTTCCGTCTTCTCATTCGACAATAAATACTCTGAATAACGATACCCTTTTCTGTGATTTCGAAACAATTGATTTAGCCCAACAAATTGTATTGTTTGATTCGGGAAAGAAGGCCGATAACATTAAAAAAATAAGTAATAGAAAATCAAAGTCCGGCAAAAACAGCTTGCTTTTAACCAACGAAACAAGGTATGGCGATGCAATAAAATTTGAAGACATTAATAATATAAAATATATTGAAGCCAGTGTATGGGTATGGGGCGATATTAAGAATGCTAATATTGCCGCAAAATTAAATAACAGGAAATCCGTTCAGAGTAATAAAATTATTGAGTCTGAGATTAATGGCTGGAGTAAAATTAAATTAGAGTTCTGGGTACCCAATAAGAACAATGATGATTTATTTATGAATTTATGGAACAGCGGAAAAGATTCAATTTATTTTGACGATTTTAAAATAATAAAAAAAGTGCCGTAACTTATCTGCACTTCGAATCAATCATCGCTATGAACAAATCAGATATATCAACTATCCTGTTAAGAAACAAACTGCTCACACTGATAGTTCCTGCCATAACAATTACATATTTGTTGTATTTAGGATGGATTGATCAAACTGCTTCTCTTACCAGAATCGATCCCGAATATGTTTGTCTGTTAAATGGGCTAAATGTATCTCTGTTGAAATTTCACAATATTGGTTTCACCGATGCACCTGGAACGACTTTTCTGATTTTGGCTGGAATATTGATTAGGATATCACATTTTTTCTTTGGAAATGGTGCAATTACAGACGATGTTATCCTGCGACCTGATTTCTATATTAATAGTTCTTCTTACATATTACTTCTTTTTACCTTCATTTTATTAATTTGGGGAGGATTAAAAGTTTATAAATCAACGCAAAGCATAATTGCAACATTCTTATTACAAAGCTCTTTACTTCTTTCCCCTATTGCTCTTTCGCTTCAAATAAGGTTTAATATAGACCGCCTCATTCCTCTCCTTACATTTGTATTGGCTGTTTACTGTATTCTCTTTATTTATGAGCAAATTACAGAAAAGAAATTTGCAATAATGGCGGGAATAATAATCGGAGCAGGTTTGATTACCAAACTTAACTTTATAGTATTAACCATAATACCGCTATTCTTCTTTTCTTCTTTTCGCAGCTGGTTTATTTATATCGCAAGTTTTTTGGGGTCTGCATTCATATCATTTCTTCCAATTATTGATAAATACAAGACTTTTACTGCGTTTATTTCACGATTGTTCTTTTACAAAGGGAAATACGGTGGGGGAGAAAAAGGGATATTCGAATTTGACGCCTTTTTAAGCGCTTTAAAAAAAGTTCCTATTGTTAATGAAAGTCTGATTGCAATCATACTACTTTCAATTCTTTCCATAATTATATTTTTTGTATTTAAAAGCAAACTGAGCCGACAAAAAATGAAGATGCGGTTCTTATTTGGTTTTTTGCTTGCATTTATAATAATCATAATTTTAGCTTCAAAAAACTTCAAATACTACTACCTGAGCCCTGTCTTAGGTTTGTCTGCAATAGCATTACTGTTTTCGTTAGATATTCTAACGACTTCTCTTGTCCGTAATAGATTTTTAAAAAACTCGATAATTCTACTAGTAGTTGGTCTTCTGATTATTCCGACTGTTTCAGATGTCGAATCACGACGAAAAATAACAATTCAAAGAATATCTGACCAAAAACCCATGCTTGACTTTGTAAGTAAATCTATTTCAAAATCCGATTTTTTATTACTTGAACCCGCATGGGCAGCGGGTGTGTTAAAAGAAAATGGCCTGTTATATGGAATTAGTTACGTTGCAGGAAGAAATGATTTTTCTAAATACTATTTAGAATATTACCCCAACGTTCTTTCGTTTGAAGGCATAAGCAAGCCTTTCAAACACTTCAGAACGATGGACGCTGATATTAAAAGCATTTTTACAACGGAAAATTCGCTGTATTTAATTTCAACATCGGGTAGAAATACGAAAGAAGTAATGCAGGAATTGAGAAGCCAGGCTTCATTTGTAAAAATGAAAACTGTTTTTGATACAGTTTATATAAATCAAAATAATTCAGATAAAATTATCCAGGCTAATTTCATTCCTTTTACAGATTCCATCCCAATCAAAACCGTTTCTTTTTTTAACGACATGGAAGCGGAAAGGAACAACTGGAAAATAAATTCTTTGTCAACCGAAATGGCTTATTCCGGTTCCAACTCTAGTATGATAAAAAGAGGCCGTAAGTATAGCACTGTTTGTGAGATCGATTCACTCCAGAGTTTCATCTCTTCCATTCATGCTTTGACAATTTCTTGTAAATACTTTCAACCCAATGATAAAAATAATGCCCAACTCGTAATTCAAATATTCAATAACAAAAATGAACAATTGTGGTATCCCGTCTTTTGTATCAACTATTTTGAACAGATTAAACAATGGGCGAATTTTTCGTACAATATTTATATTCCTGATAATTACAGGAAAGCCCAAAAAGCAAATGTTTATTTTTACAATTCGTCAAAGAGTCCGGTATTTATAGATGATTTTAAGGTCAAGTTGTCTTATTATGAATAATTACTTAACGATGAGATCTACTAATAAAATGAAGAAAAACCTGTTGTCCATATCCATCTCTCTTTTATTCACCGTAATAGTATTTTTCTTTCTTTTTAAACCGGTGTTTCAGCACCCCAATTCTATTTTGTATTCAAAAGGAGGCGATGCATTAAAAAGCTACTTCAACTTTTCGTATTTTCTGAAATACGACCACGGCATTAAACACGATGGCATTAATTATCCATATGGCGATCATTTACAATACATTAACTCGCATCCGCTTTATGTTCAGCTAATAAAAGTAGTTGACAAGTACATTTACCCGGTAGCTGATTACGGCGTTGGAATCCTAAACCTAACCATGATTTTTTCATTGATTCTCGCTGTACCCTTTCTGTTCCTGATCTTGCGGCATTACTCACTCCCCCGATGGTATGCAGGTATTCTTTCAGTGATCTTGATGTTGCTCACCCCACAATTCGATCGAATTCATGGCCATTTCGAAATGGTGTATGCTTTTTTTCTCCCTATGTTCTGGGACCTGCTGATCCGGTTTCGAAGCGGGGAAAAACCATGGTTATGGGGAAGTTTACTGGTTACAGCCGGACTGGTTGGAGGTTTTACCAGCGCTTACTATGCTTCTTTTTATGCCATTTTCATTTTCGGAGTACTATTTACTGAACTTTGGAATAACCGTAAAAATCTGGGTTCATACTGGAGAGCGGGCCTCACATTGTTAGTTCTCGCCGCTATTCCACTCCTTGTTGTAAAGGGGCTGGTTTCGCTTACCGACTGGGTGCATGACCGACCCAACAATCCGTATGGATTTGATGTATATCATGCTACTTTTCTGAGTATTTTTCTTCCATTTACTTCACCATTAAAGTCTCTTATAGAGCCTTGGGTAAATATGAATTTTCAATGGGAAGGGCGTGCTTATGTCGGATTGCCTGCTTCTTTGCTGGCAGTCTCCATCCTCATAACCGGAATCATCAATTTATTTTCAAAAAACAGGAAGAACTGGAAATTATTTACTCCACAAAAAAGGTTTATGGTTTATTTAATTGCTGCCTTTCTAATCCTTCTTTTCTCTATGTGTTTTCCTTTCAAATACGGATTTGACTGGTTATTGAACCTGTTACCACCTGTTAAACAGTTTCGTGCATTGGGTAGGTTTACCTGGATATTTTATTATGTGTTCACCATTTATGCAGCGTGGTTCTTTTATCGTTTATACCGTTTGTTGAAAATGAAAAAACTACCTGTTGCTGCTATTATCTTGCTGGTATTTGTACTTGCTTACTGGAGCATTGATGCCGGGACCAACATTAAAAGAAGCACTCGGGGTTTGTTTAACAACAATGACAAATTCGAATCATCAGATGCTGAATACCTTGCCCGCTTTCAGAAAGCAGGTGTTAAACCTGAAGAATTTCAGGCTATCTTTTTTCTGCCATTTGCCAGTACCTGTGGTGACAAATTGCTGTTCGAACACAGTCTGAATGGTTTTTCAGATGCCATGAAATGTTCATATCATACTGGTCTGCCACTCGTTCAAAGTTTCTCACCCCGGCTTTCTTTCTCACAGGCTTTGAGCAGTATTCAAATGCTTAGCAGTCCTGCCATTGAGAAAGTGCGCTTAGAGGATATGAATGATAAACCACTTTTGCTGGTTTGTGCCAAAGAAAAACTTAATGAACGTGAGAAATGGCTTCAGGATCAGGCAGAAGTTTTTTGGGAAGATAAGTATATTACCCTTTCCCGATTACCACTTTCAGTTTTTACCAATAGCCACAAAAACTGGGAA
>Ga0116152_10001108_pt1 | contig 22106 bp, 23 predicted proteins | sample AD_UKC119_MetaG_FD_89894 | JGI IMG/M metagenome (GOLD analysis project Ga0116152, IMG submission 89894) | Active sludge microbial communities of municipal wastewater-treating anaerobic digesters from Hong Kong - AD_UKC119_MetaG | ecosystem: Engineered > Bioreactor > Anaerobic > Digestate...
ACGCGCCGCGCGGCAGGGGGGCTGTCTGCCCCCCTCTTCGCGTGCCGCGAATTCACCCCCCGAGGATATTTCCGGCACAAAGAAGGGGTGGGTCTTGCCCCGGGGGGCGGTGCGGGCCATCTTTGCGCCGCAGTCAGGGAGGCCGACATGGCAAAGACCGTCATCATCAACGCGCAGGGGGGACCCGAGGTCCTGACCCTTGCCGAGCAGCCCGTGGGCGAACCGGGGCCGGGGCAGATCCGTATCCGGCATCACGCTTGCGGGCTGAACTTCATCGATGTCTACCAGCGGTCGGGGGTTTACGCGATGAGCCTGCCGCACGCGCTGGGCATGGAGGCCGCCGGCGTGGTCGAGGCGGTGGGCGAGGGGGTCACGCATCTGAAGCCGGGGGATCGGGCGGCCTATGCCAGCCAGCCTCCGGGCGCGTATTGCGAGGCCCGGGTGATGCCGGCGGCGCAGGTCTGCCCTTTGCCCGACGGCATCAGTTTCGAGACCGGCGCGGCGATGATGCTGAAAGGGTTGACCGTCGAATACCTGTTCCACCGCACGACGCCCCTGAAGGCGGGGGATACCGTGCTGTTTCACGCCGCCGCCGGCGGGGTGGGGCTGATTGCCTGCCAATGGGCGCGCAGCGAGGGGATCACGCTGATCGCCACCGCCGGTTCGGACGAGAAATGCCAGATGGCGCTGGATCACGGGGCGACCCATGCGATCAACTACCGCGACGCCGACTGGCCGGCCAAGGTGCGGGCGCTGACCGGCGGCAAGGGCGTGGATGCGGTGATGGATTCGGTCGGCGCCGCTACGTTCGACGGGTCGCTGGATTGCCTGCGGCCCCTGGGGATGATGATCACCTTCGGCAATGCCTCGGGGCCGGTGCCGCCGTTCGATCTGGGCCGTCTGGCGGCGAAGGGATCGCTGAAGATCACCCGGCCGACGCTGTTCGTGCATATCGCCGAGCACGAGACCTGCCAGGCGATGGCGCGGCATCTGTTCGGCAAGGTTCTGTCGGGCGAGGTCACGATCCGCATCGATCAGCGGTTCCCGCTGGACGAGGTTCAGGCGGCACACCGGGCGCTGGAAGCGCGCACGACCACCGGCTCGACGGTTTTGCTGCCGTAAAGGCAGGGCGGGGGGCCAGCCCCCCGCGCCACCCACCCGCCCGGGGGCGGGGGCGTCCTGGGAAGCGAGGTGCAGCAGGTCAGGTCTTGAAGCGGTCGTCCGTTTCCACCTGAAGCGCGGTGGCGAGCGCGTTTGTCTGCGCGGCCATGGCGATCACCGCCAGAAGTTCGCCGTGCATGGCGTCGGTCATGCCCTTTGAGCGGGCAGCGGCGGTGTGCGAGTGGATGCAATATTCGCAGCCGTTCGCGACCGACACGGCGACATAGATCATCTCCTTGAACAAGGGGTCCAGCGCGCCGGGGCCCATGACCTGTTGGAGGCGTTCCCAGGTGGCTTTCAGCAGCGCGGGATCGTTGGCGAGGGCGCGCCAGAAATTGTTCACATAGTCGGTGTTCCGCTTGGCGCGGATGTCGTCGAACACGGCGAGCGCGGCGGCGCTGGCGGTCTGGTCGGACAGGAGGGGGACGGTCGGCATGGCGGAACCTCAGGTTGGCAAAAGGGTATCGACCCAGGCAGGCACGACCTGCGTGGCGGGGCCGTAATGGTGGGCGTGAAAGGCGCGCGACACCTCGGATGGTTCGAGGTTCAGCTCGACGCAATGCGCGCCGGCGCGGCGGGCCTCGGCGGCGAAGCCGGCAGCGGGCCAGACCTGGCCCGAGGTGCCGATGGCGGCGAAGATCTCGGCCCTGGCGACGGCGTCTGCGATGGTGTCCATGTGATAGGGCACCTCGCCGAACCAGACCACGTCGGGCCGGGTGCGGGGCGCGGCGCACGCGGGGCAGGGATCGGTCTCGGTCATCACGGGCGGCGCGGGCCAGCGGTGGCCGCACGCTGCGCACAGAGCCGACATGAGGGCACCATGCATCTGGATCACCGCCCGCGCGCCCGCGCGTTGGTGCAGGTCATCGACATTCTGGGTGACGATCAGCACCTGCCCGGGAAGCGCGGTTTCCAGACGCGCCAGCGCGTAATGGGCGGCGTTGGGTTCGGCCTGGGCGCAATTGGCGCGGCGCGCGTTGTAGAATTCGGTCACCAGCCGGGGGTTGCGGGCAAAGCCCTGGGGCGTGGCGACATCGTTCAGATCGTAGCGGGTCCACAGCCCGTCCTTGTCGCGAAAGGTGCCCAGCCCCGATTCGGCCGAGATCCCCGCGCCGGTGAGAATGACGATCCGCATCAGGCCCTCTGCAATTTCACGGGTTCGGTGCGGGCGAGCCGCAGGAAATGCGCCATGAAGGGTTTCACCGTATCTTCGCTGCGAGTCGCGGCATAGAGGCGTTTCGTCAGGCCCCGTTCGGTCACCGGGCGGGTGATGTAGTCGGCGTTGTATTTCACCTCGCGCAGGACCCAGTCCGGCAGCACCGACACCCCCCGCCCCGAGGCGACCAGCAGCAGGATCACCGCCGTCAGTTCGACCGGCCGCACCGAACGGGGTTCCACCCGGGCGGGATTCAAGAGGCCGGTGAAGATGTCCAGCCGGGTGCGGTCCATCGGGTAGGTGATGAGCACCTCGTCGCGGAAATCCTCGGCCACGACAAAGGGCTTCGCCGCCAGAGGGTGGGTCGCGGCGGCGATGAAGCGCGGCTCGTAGTCGAAGAGCGGGGTAAAGGTGATTCCGGGGATATCCTCAGGGTCCGAGGACACGACCAGGTCCACGTCCTCGCGTTCCAGGGCGGACAGGGCGTTGAAGGCCAGGTTCGGGCGGATGTCCACGTCCACGTCGTGCCAGGCGTGGCGGAAGCGTTCCAGCACCGGGAATAGCCAGTCGAAACAGGCGTGGCATTCGATGGCGATGTGCAGGCGGCCGGTCTTGCCGGCGATCATGGCGCGGAATTCCTCTTCCAGCGCGTCGATGCGGGGCAGCACGTCCTCGGCCAGTTTCAGCATCCGGTGCCCGGCCGCGGACAGGCGCAGCGGCTTGGTGCGGCGCACGAACAGTTCGACCCCGCATTGGTCCTCGAGGCCCTTCAACTGATGGCTCAGCGCGGATTGGGTGATGTTCAGGATGTCGGCGGCGCGGCCCACGCCGCCCGCCTGATGAATCGCGCGAATGGTGCGCAGGTGCCGGAATTCCAGATGCATTATGCGGCTCACCTCATGCAGATGATGAAAACAATGAATTTGTCTCACATTGCTGCGCGTGCAACAAGGGGGCAACCAAGGAGCAGGACCACCATGACCGCACCCCGCGTTTCGTTCGAATTCTTCCCGCCCAAATCGCTGGAGGCCAGCTTTCGGCTGTGGGACACGGTGCGGATGCTGGCGCCCCTGAAGCCCGATTTCGTGTCGGTGACCTATGGTGCCGGCGGGACCACCCGGCAGTTGACGCATGAAGCCGTCACCACCATCGGACGCGAGTTCGACCTGAACGTCGCCGCGCATCTGACCTGCGTCGATGCCAGCCGCGCCGAAACGCTGGAGATCGCCCGCGGCTATGCCGCCGCCGGGGTGAACCAGATTGTTGCGCTGCGCGGCGACCCGCCAAAGGGCCAGGGCGCGTTCCGCCCCCATGCGGACGGGTTCGCGAACGTGCTGGAGCTGATCGCGGCGCTGAAGGAGACAGGCGATTTCACGGTGCGCGTGGGCGCCTATCCCGAACGCCACCCCGAGGCCGCGGACGATGGCGCCGATGTGGCCTGGCTGAAGCGCAAGTTCGAAGCGGGCGCGGATCAGGCGATCACGCAGTTCTTCTTCGAGGCCGAGACCTTTCTCAGGTTCCGCGACAAGGCCGACAAGGCGGGTATCGACGCGAGCCGCATCCTGCCGGGAATCATTCCGATCGAGAACTGGCAAGGGATCCGCCGCTTTGCGCTGGCCACCGGCGCCTCGGTTCCGGCCTGGCTGGACGAGGCCTTTGCCAAAGCGCAGCGCGACGGGCGCGAGGACCTGCTGGCGACCGCGCTGTGCACCGAAATGTGCGACACCCTGTTGGGCGAGGGCGTGCCCGCGCTGCACTTCTACACGCTGAACCGCGCCAGCCTGACGCGCGATGTGTGCTACGCGCTGGGCGTCACGCCGGCGGTCGCGCTGCAACACGTCGCCTGAGGGCGCGCGGCCCGAAACGAAACCCCCGGGCGCCGCGTGCGGGCCCGGGGGTTTTCGTGCGGTCCGGCCGGGGGGGGGCGGACGCGGCAGTCAGCCGCCGATGCGCAGGACCTCGTCGCGGCCGTTCTTCGAATAGCGCAGCTCGTCTTCGCCGATTGCCGTCACGCGGCCGCCGTCCAGCCGGTCGCCCACCGACACCCGCACCATCCGCCCGTTCGAGGTGCGGACCAGGGCGCGGCGCGCGTCGGGGGTTCCGAAGACGCCGATCAGGTTGACACGATTGAGGCGGATCGCGTCGGTTTCGGTGGCCTGACGCGCGACCGAGGCCGAGGTGGGGATCTCGGGCGCGGCGCGTGCGCTGCCGGCGTCGGGTTCGCCATCGTCGCCTGCGGCCCCGCCGGTCGCCGGTTGGGCCTGGGTCGCGGCCAGAACCTGTTCCGCGCGCTGGGCGAAATCGTCCGGACGCGCGCCGGGGATCAAGGATCGGGTGACGGCCTCGGGCGTGGCGCCGTCCAGGTCCAGCGCGGCGATTTCATCCGCCGTGGGGGTGCCGGTCGCTGTCGGATCGGCGGGCGCGGCGAAATCGCTGGGCCGGCGTTGAGGGCGCAGGGCCGCAAGCGAAACCCCTCCGGGAGGAGGGGTTTCAAGCGCGGCGGTGTCTGTCTGCGTCCCCTCGGCCGGGGCGTCCAGCAGGGTCTGATCGGTGCCGGGGTCCGGTTCGGGCTGCGCTGCCGGGGCCTGAGGAGCGGTCAGCGCCCGAACCCGGGCACTGCGCGGTTGCGGGCGGAACCGGGCCAACGCGGGATCGGCGCGCGGGGTGTCGTCATAGGTGACCTCGGGCGCGAGCGCGGTTGCGGCGGGGGCCGTGGGCGCGGGGGGGGTGCCCACGGCCTCGGCCACGGCATTCTCGATGGCGGTGGCCACGGGCTGGGCGGGGGCCGGGGCGGCTTCGGCCGCGGGCTCGGGCGTGGCGGCGGGCGTAACGGCGGGCGTGGCGGCGGGGATGCCGGCCGGGCGTGGCGCGGGCACCACGGCGGGCCGCCGCGCATAGACGGTCACGCCCGACGGGGTCAGCGCGCCGTCCGGCGTGGCCGCGACCAGGCCCCGGTCGTCAAAGGTGAACTGCGTTCCAAAGGGCGGCGGCGCAGGCGGCGGCGCAAAGGCCACCTCGGCCGAGGGGGGGACCTGGAACCCGGTCGGCAGGGACAGGGGCTGGTCCGCCGTCTCGGTTGCAGCGACCTGCGGGGTATCGCTGACCTCGGGCGTGGTGGCGGCCGTGGTGGCGGCCGGCGCGCCTGTCTGAGGGCTGGCCGGGGTTCCGGCCTGGGGGGCCGCCTCGGCCGCGACCTGTGTGTCGCTCGGGGCGTTGTCGGGTTGCGCTTGCGCGGTGTCGGTCGCCTCGGCCCCGGCATCGGCGGTTCCGACCGTGTCCGGGGTTTGCGCCGCGTCGGCCGGATCGGTGGGCGCGGCCGCCATGGCCTGCGTCGCCTGATCCAGCGTTTCGGTGGGCAGGGCCTCGTTCAGGGCCTGATCGACCAGCGATTGCAGCATCGCATCCGGGTCCGTCGTATCGCCCCCGGCCGGGGTGGGGGCGGCGGCGTCCGCGGACTGCGGTGTATCCGCCGGGGCGGGCGTTTCGGTTGCAACCTGGTCGGGGGCCGCGATGGCGCCTGCGGCCTGGGTCGTTTGCAGGTCCGTGGTCTGCACGCCGTCGCCACTGTCTGCGACCTGCGTCGGCGAGGGCGAGAAATACAGCGTCCAGACGGCGACCGCGACCAGCAGCAGCAGCGCCGCGCCCGCGATCATCAGGCCGCGCCCGGCCATGCTGGCCTGCGGGCGCTGCATGCCGCGCGCGCCGAAGATGGTCAGGGCCTCGGCCTCGCGCACCTTGTCCTGTTCGTTGACCGGCGGTCGCGAGGCGGGCACGATCGCATCCGGCACGGTCGAAGCACGGCGCCGGGTGTCGGCGCGCTGCGGGCTGTCCGCATCGCTCTTGCGCGCGGTCAGGCGGGCCATCGCGCCTTGAACGTTGCGGGCCAGACGCGCGGTCAACGCCCCGGCGGCGGATCGCGCACCGTCCCGGCCTTTCGTCACTGCGATTCGCCCGCCGGGCGCGTCGCCCGCCGGTTTCGACGGTCCCGGCCCCGAGGCCGCGAGGCTGGGTCCGGCCGGGCCGGTCTGTGGCGGCGCCGGGCGCCGGCGCGAGGCAAACGCAGGCCCGCCGGGGGGGACGTCGGGCGCGCCCGGCACCGGGCGCGGCGTAAGGTCCGCGCGCGCTTCGGCCACAGGGGCCGGGGCCTTGGCCGCGGGGCCAGCGAGAGGGCGCGGGGGCGGAGGCAACGGGGCCTTGTCGGTGGCGCCCTTGCTCAAGGTATCCCGCGCGGCGGCATCCTTTGCGACGGCGCCCGGCGCTGCGGGTTTCGGCACGGCCATCGCCCCGGACGTCGCTCCGGTCTGGGGCCGGGTCGCGATCGGCGCGCGCGGCGCGGCCACGGGCGCCACGGGCGCGGGCGTCCCGGTGGCCTGAGCCGCCGGAGTTTGGGGCGCGGGCACGGGTTTGTCCGCCGCGCTGGCCTGTTCGCGGCGCAGGCGCGTGCCCATCCGGCGCACCAGGTCGCCGACCTTGGCGCGCGCGTCCTGCATGGCCGGCACCGCCGGCTTGTCAGCCGACGCGGATCTGGCGGCGGGCGCGGGCGCCGGGGTTGCGGTCGCAAGGGGCGGGGCCGGGGGCGGAACCGGGCGCGCGGGCGCCGGCGCTACCGGCGGCGTCACGGGGCGCGCCACCGGGGCCGCCGGGCTGGCCGGTTCGCGGGGTTGCGCCAGTTTCGCGGGGGCGGGCGCGGCCGGGGCCGGTTCGGCGCGGGGCGCGGCGATTACGCGCAGGGCCTCGGCATCGCGTTGCACCTTTTCGCCCTTGGGCAGATAGGCGCGCGCAACGCTCGTCTCGCCCAGGAAGGGTTCGCCGACGAATTGACCGGCGGCGGGCAGGGCGACAAAGGACACCGGGTTGAAACCGTAGCCCTCGGCGAACGTCTCGGCCTCGAGCAGGGTTTCGCGGGCGCAGATCACCACAAGCGCCGAGTCTTCCTCGACCGCCCAGTCATAGGCCAGCTCGTCGATGTTGTAAGGCGTCAGCCGCTCGATCTCGGCCTCGATCTGATAGCGGCGGGCCTCGTCCGTGGGGCCGGGGGCGATCACGCTTTCATAGCGGACCTCACTGTCGGGCAGCACCAGCTTGGTCCGGACCCCGCCCGGTTCCAGATCCCGGGCCTTGGCGACCAGTTGCGCGCAGCCTTGTGCGACGTCCTCGGATGCAAAGGACAGGGTCCCGACAGGAACCCAGCCACCAGCGGAACGGTGCAGGAACTCGACGCCGTCATTCGACAGCTTGAGGGCAAAATTCGGTTTCATGCCGCGCGTTTACCACAGCCAACGGGGACAGGCCGAGTCACCGACTCGGGACTTTCCCTCCCTATAGCAGGAATCCGCCGATGGAAACAAAAAGCCCGGCAGTGCGTCTGCCGGGCCACATTTGCGTGAAGCGCGGGTCAGCCCTGCGAGGCGTTCAGCGCCTGGTCGAGGTCGCGGATCAGGTCGTCCGCGTCCTCGGTGCCGATCGACAGGCGCACCACGTTGGGCGCAGCACCCGCCGCCACCAGCTGTTCCGGGCTGAGCTGGCGGTGCGTGGTGCTGGCCGAGTGGATGACCAGGCTGCGCGTGTCGCCCAGGTTGGCGACATGGCTGAACAGCTCCAGCGAATCCACAAAGCGCACACAGGCGTCATAGCCACCCTTCAGCGCAACCGTGAACAGCGCGCCCGCGCCCTTGGGCACGATCCGCGCGGCGCGTTCCTTGTAGGGCGAGCTGTCCAACCCGGGATAGGTGACGGCCTCGACCGCGGGATGCGTTTCCAGCCAGGCCGCGACCTTGGCGGCGTTGGCGACGTGCTTTTGCATCCTGAGGCTGAGGGTTTCGACCCCCATCAGCGTGTAATGCGCCGCCTGCGGGTTCATCGTCATGCCCAGGTCGCGCAGGCCGATGGCGATGCCGAAGAACGTATAGGCGAGGCTGCCAAAGGTCTCGTGGAACTTGAGCCCGTGATAGGCGGGTTCCGGTTCTGACAGCGAGGGGAACTTGCCGTTCGACCAGTTGAAGGTGCCCGAATCGATGATCGCGCCGCCGGTGACGGTGCCGTTGCCGGTCAGGTATTTCGTGGTCGAATGCACGACCAGCGTGGCGCCCATGGCGATCGGGTTGGCCAGGTAGGGCGTTGCCGTGGTGTTGTCCACGACCAGCGGAATGCCGTGCCGGTCGGCAATCGCCGCCAGCGCGGGGATGTCGGTGACATAGCCGCCCGGGTTGGCGATGGTCTCGCAGAAGATGGCGCGGGTGTTCTCGTCGATGGCGGCCTCGACGGCGGCCAGATCATCGGTATCGACGAAATGCGTGGACCAGCCAAAGCGTTTGAACACCTGGGTGAACTGGGTGATCGTGCCGCCATAGAGCCGGGTCGATGACACGATGTTCTTGCCCGGTCCCATCAGCGGATACAGGGCCATGATCTGCGCCGCGTGCCCCGACGACGTGCAGACCGCGCCCGCGCCGCCCTCCAGCGCCGCCAGCCGTTCGCCCAGCGCGGCCACGGTCGGGTTGGTCAGGCGCGAATAGATGTAGCCCACCTCTTGCAGGTTGAAGAGCGCGGCAGCGTGATCGGCATCGCGAAAGACATAGGCGGTGGTCTGGTAGATCGGCACCTGGCGCGCGCCGGTGGCGGGATCGGGCCGGGCGCCGGCGTGGATCTGAAGCGTGTCGAAACCGACGGTCTGGGTCATGATGGGGCCTCCCTGTGGCTTTGCGCGCGAGGCTAAGGCATCGGCGGGCCGCAGGCAACGGGGCGCAGCGGGCGGTTGATCTACGGGGCCCCGGCGGCGCAGGATTCCGGTCGGTTCGGGGCGGTTTGCGGGGAATGGCGTTCCGGCGGGTGTCGGCGCGGCGCGCCAACGTCCTTTTCGGTCAAATCGACGCCCCGGAGGTCTCCCTCCGAGGCGCCTGCGTGCTGAAAAGGTCTGGAACAAGCTTGCGTGATGAAAGCCGGTAAGACGCGGCAACTGGTCCCGATACGGCGGGTTGCCCCGCTTCAATGTTCATGGGTCGTGGCGGGCGCCGAAACGGTTCAAAGAAATCTTCGCCTCGCGCGCGCGCCGCCGGGCGCCGAATGGGTGCCGGACGGGGGGCGAAAAAAAGCCCCGGAGCGAACTCCGGGGCGTCAGTCGATGGGACAGAGTGCAACGGGATGCTCCAGGCAAGGCGGGAACGAGGGACGAACCGCCAAGGGGCAGCAACCTTGCCGAACGGGCCGCATCCGATCACAGGGATAGGTCGGCCGGGGGTGCCCGCGGGTTCAAAGTTTTTTCGGAATGTTCGACGCGGCAAGGTGGCAAGGGGTGCGCGCGGACCGCGCGCCGCGCCGAGGGGGCTCGATGCCCCCGAGGCGCGGGCTGCCTGGACCCAGGGGGCGCTTGCGGTCGAACGGTGCCGCTCAGCAGCCGTCCGCGCGCACCAGACCCCAGCCGAAATCGGTGTTGCGCTGGCCGGGCCCCAGCGTTTGCGCCCCGCGCTGCAACGCCTGACGGATCGCCCCGATCGACCGGACGCCATGGGCCATCTGCCGCGCCGCCAGCGCGGTGACGATAGGCGCGGCAAAGGATGTGCCGCTCATGTAGCCCGCGCCGCGTTCGCGCGCGGCGTAGATATCGACCCCAGGCGCCGCGAATTCCAGCTCGGCACCCGTGTTGGCCAGAAAAAACCGTCGGCGCGCGGCATCGACGGCGGTGACCGCGATCACCTCGGGCGCGGCGGCGGGCCAGGCGACATGCGGGCGACGGTCGTTGCCCGAGGCGGCGATCATCACCGCGCCCCGGGCGGCCGCGGCCGAGATCGCGCGCCCCAGCGCCGCGTTCTCGGGGCCGGCCAGCGACAGGTTGATCAGCCTGATGCCATGCGCGACCAGACGGTCGATCCCCTGCGCCACCCGTTCGACGCTGGCACCCTCCAGATCGTCGCGTTCGCTGAAGACCGAGACCGCGTAAAGCCGCGCGCCGCGGGCAAAGCCCGCCAGCGCGCCGCCGTCGTCCTCGCCGACCAGCAGGGCGGCAACGGCGGTGCCGTGATCGGCGCCGGGCACCAGCGTGCCGGGCACCAGCGTCTCATAGGTCACATCCGCGCGCCGCAAGGCCGGGTGGTCGGGGTTCACCGGCCCGTCGATCATGCCGATCGTCACCGGCCGCGTCAGCCGGCAGCGCCCCGGCGCGGGGTCGCCGATCAGGCCGGGTGCGTAGAGCCGGGGCCCGGCACCGGCGGCAAAGCGATACAGATGCTGCGGCGCCAGCGACGACCGCGGAGCCTGTTGCGCGATCAGCGCCCGCGCGCGGTCATAGGACGCCTGGCTGGGAAAGGTGGAAACCGTCGTCACCTCGCCCAGCGCGCTCAGTGTGCCGGTGCGCAGGACGGTGCCGCCCGCCGCCTCGATGGCGCGGCGCACCGCGTCGGAATCGCCTTGCGGGCCGACCACGACATATTCATAAGCGCCGCCCCCTGCGGTCTGCACGCGCGTGGCCGGGGGTTCGGCGCTGCCGTCGCCGAAGCTGGCGATCTCGGACGAGCCGGCAAGGCCGCCCCCGATCGGTGACGGCGGTCCGTATTGCGCAAGGCCCGCGCCGGGCAATCCCAGCACGAGAACCAGTCCTGCGATCAGGCGTGCCAGCCATGGGCGGCGACGGACGTCAGTTCTGGGCATTCTCCACACTTTCCACCACGGTTGTCGCGGCTCTCAACGCCTCGGCCGCCGCAGTCAGGTCGCCACCCTCCACCCCGGCGAGACGATAGAACCCCAGCGCCGAGGGCCCCGAGACGATCTCGAGCCCGGCCGACAACAGCAGGTCGCGAATGGCGGATTCGGTCGCGTCGGGCAGGAAGGCGACCACCAGACCGCCCGGCATCACCGCCGAGGCCATCCGGTAATCCCCCTCCGGTGCCCGGGGCGCGCCGGGCCAGAACGCCTGCGTCACGAACCCGGCAACCGCGATGGCGGCGACGGCCTGCCACACCCAGGTCCGGCGCGGGCCGGCCGGCGGGGCGCTGGCGGCGGCCTCGTGGCCCACGTCGCGCATCAGGCGGGCCAGTCCAAGGTCGCCGGGGCTGCGGATGTCCTGGGCCTGCATTCCGTCGCGGATCGCGGCAAGCGCCGCGCGTTCGGCGTCCAGTTGCGCGTCCTCGGCCAGCCAGGCCTCGATTTCGGCGCTTTGCGCGGGATCGAGCGTGCCGTTCACATGGAACGGCAGGTCCAGTTCGATGGCGTCGCGGGTGCGGGTCATGCCACGGCCCTCCCCTTCAGGCGGCCGGACAGGCAATGCAGCAGCAGCTTCTTGGCGTGATGCAGGCGCGACTTGACGGTGCCCTCGGGCACGCCCGCGATCTCGGCGATCTCGGCGCAGGTCATGTCCTCGTAAAAGGCCAGCGACACGGCGCTGCGGTGGTCGTCCGACAGGGTGCCCATGCAATGGGCCAGATGCGCGGCTTCCTCGCGGGCGGCATAGCCCGCGTCGGCGGCTTCGGCCATATCCAGGGGCTCGGGCACCTCGTCGGTGACCGTTACCCGGGCGCGCTTGCGATGAACGTCGATCACCTTGCGATAGGCGATGCCGAAGATCCAGGTCCGCACTTGACTTCTCCCCTCGAAGGTGGCGGCGACACGCCAGATGTCCATGAAGACTTCGTGGAGTATGTCGGCGGCTTCGTGCGGATCGTTCAATCGCGAGACGATGAATTTGTAGACCGGGCGTTCATAGGCACGATACAGCGCGGCCAGGGCCTGCTTGTCCCCCTTGCCGACCTGTTGAACCAGGAAGTGGTGGTTCTCGTTCATGCCTCGACGTGCCTTGCCAATGGCGGGGACGCTACACCATCGCTGGCCGCGTTGGAAGCGCCCGGCAGCGGGCCATCTAGGCGAAAGAAATGGAAACGCTGCCGAAGGTTCCGAAATCGGCTTCGAACCGGCTGCCGGGCGGGGCCTCGACCGGGCGGATGAAACTGCCCGAGAGGACCGTCTCGCCCGCCGACAGGCCCTGTCCGTAGTGGGCAAGCCGCCGCACCAGCCAGACGATGCCGGTGACCGGGTCGTCCAGCACCCCGGCGCCCAGGCCGGTTTCCTCGACCACGCCGTCGCGTTTCACGATCGCGCCTGCCCAGCGCAGGTCCACCACGCGCGGATCGTGACGCGCCGCGCCCAGCACGATCCCGGCGTTCGCGGCGTTGTCGCTGATGGTGTCGGCGATCACCCGCAGCGCGCCCGTCCCGGGGTCGGCCCGCAGGATGCGCGTGTCCAGGATTTCCAGCGACGGCGCGACAAAGTCGGTGGCGTCCAGCACCTGCGCGCGGGTGACATCGGTCCCGCGAAGGGGGGCCTTCAGGACAAAGGCGATCTCGGCCTCGACCCGCGGCTGGATGAAGCGGCCTGCGGGAACCTCGGCGCCCGAGGGGAACAGCATGTCGTCGAACAGAATGCCCGAGTCGGGCGTGTCGATCTTCAGCGCGTCCTGCATCGCGCGGCTGGTCAGGCCGATCTTCCAGCCGATGATCCGACGGCCGGCGGCGACCTTGCGGCGCACCAGCGCCGCCTGCACGGCATAGGCGTCGTCCAGCGTCATGCCGGGATGGGCCAGCGACAGCAGGCCGATCTGGCGCCCCGTGCGCTCGGCCTCGAACAAGGCCGCGCCGGCGGCGTCGTGCTGATCCGGGGTCATTCGTCCGCCACTCCGTTCGCCAGCAGGCCGATGCCTGCGACCTCGATCTCGACCTGGTCACCGGGCTTCAGATAGCGCGGCGGGTCGAACCGCGCCCCCGCTCCGGCGGGGGTGCCGGTCACGATCATGTCGCCGGGCACCAGCGTGGTGAAGGTGCTGATATAGGCGATTTCCTCGCGGATCGGGAACATCATGCGCGCCAGCCTGTCGTCTTGCCGGACCTCGCCGTTCACCCGGGTGACGAGGCGCGCCTCGTCCAGTTGCGCCGGGTCATCGAAGGGCACCAGCCAGGGCCCAATGGCGCCCGAGTTGTCCCAGTTCTTACCCTGTGTCACGTTGAACTTGGCGTGCCGCACCCAGTCGCGGATCGTGCCCTCGTTGCACAACGTCAGCGCCGCGATATGGCCATAGGCGTCCTCGGGGCGGATGCGGCGGCCGCCCTTGCCGATCACCACCACCACCTCGCCCTCGTAATCCAGCGTGTGGTTCTCGGGCGGGCGGATCAGCGGCCGGCCGTGCCCTGTAAAGCTGCGCGCAAAGCGCGGGAACAGCGACATGTGGCTGGGCTGCGCGCTGCCGTCCTTGTATTCCGCGTTGCGGTCGGGGAAGTTCACGCCGACGCACAGGATCTTTTCGGGGTCGGGCACCGGGATCGCAAAGGCGAAGCGGCCGTCGGGATGTGTCACCGCGCGCCCCTCGGCGGCGCGCGCCAGCACCCCCAGGCCATCCGCCGCGATCACGTCCCTGAGCGTGCGCCACTGCGGAAAGTCGCCCGACAGCGCGACCACGCCGCCAGCGACGACCGCCCCGTAAACCTGCTGGCCGTCGGCCTCGATGGTGGCGAAACGTGGTCTCATCTTTGTGCTCCAAATATCCTCGGGGGGTCCCGGGGGGTGGAAAACCCCCCGGGCGCGCGCAATCGGGACCGGACCCGCTCAGGGGGCGATGATCGGCTGCGCCTTCAGGGCCGAGTCGACCATGGTCGCGCCGTCGAACACCGACCCTTCCTCGAACCACGAACGCGGTGCGGGCGCGCCCCACAGGGTCTGCCGCTGCGGGTCCTTGAGGTCCCATCTGATCGGCTCCAGATCAGGGTCCACGGTCTGATAGTCCGAACAATAGATCTCGATCCGGTGGCCATCCGGGTCGCGGACATACAGGAAGAACGCGTTCGAGATTCCGTGCCGCCCCGGGCCGCGCTCGATATTGGCCAGGTAGCCGGTGGTGGACATCAGGTCGAGCAGGTCGATGATGTTCAGGGGCGTCGGCACCCAGAAGGCGGTGTGATGCAATCGCGGCCCGCGTCCGTTGGTGAAGGCCACGTCATGCACTCCCCCCTTGCGGTGCATCCAGCCCGCCCAGACCCTGCCGCTTTCGGCATCCTCGGTGTATTCTGTGACCCGGAACCCGATGGCGTTGTAGAACGCGATCGAGGCATCCACGTCGGCGCTGAACATGTTGAAATGATCGATGCGCAGGGGCTTCACGCCGTTGTACAGCTTGAACGTCTGATGGATCGGCGGCAGGCGGTCCATGGTGACGTAGAACTCCAGCGGAATGCCCGAGGGGTCGCGGGTGCGCAGGGTGCGCGCCTGGTAGGGGCGCTCCACCCAAGCGACCGGCAGACCCTGGGCCGCGAACCAGTCCGCGGCCTTGTCCAGGTCGGGCTCGTCAAAAAGCTTGAACCCCAGAACCGCGACCGAGGGGGCCTCGGCCTCGACCAGGACGATGCAGTGATGCCCGCGCTCCTCCATGGCCCGCAGATAGAGGACGCCGTCCGCCTCGTCCGTAACCTGCAAGCCCAGCGTGTCCACGTAAAAGGCGCGCGAGGCGGCCAGATCGGTCACGCGGTATTCGACATGGCTGAGGCGGACGATGTTGAACGGCGGATAGAGGATCGGGGCGGGAACGGGCATCGGGACTCCTCGGTGGGGGGTAGGGTGCGTTGACAACGCACCTTACACGGGGAAAATGACGTTGACCTGTCCGGTGCCGGACGACGGGAAATACTCGGTCACCACGTCGCACCGGCCCGTGTAGCTGTCCCAGCCCAGCGCGCCGTAGAGCATGGCGGTGTCGTGCATCGACCCTTCGCCCGAACAGTGCTTCGCATAATCGCCCAGCATCTTCAGGAAAGTCGCGTGATCGCCGCGCTTCCACATCTCCAGCACCATCAGGTCCACCTGGCGGTTGAACTCGCTTGAGATGGTGAAGGTGCCGTTGTTCGGCGCATAGTCGCGGTTCGACCAGATCTTGTGGCTGAGCGAACCCGAGGCGACCAGCAGAACCTTGCTGTCGCTGGCCTCGATCGCCTCGCGGATCGCCTGGCCGACCAAACGGCTTTCCTGGTGGTCGTGCACCGTGCAGAAGGCGGCGACCGAAACAACCTTCATGTCATGCGCGCGCGACATGAAATGCATCGGCACCAGCGTGCCATATTCCAGGTCCAGGCTGTCCAGGTGGTGCGACAGCGTGAAGACCCCCAGTTCGGTCGCCCGCTGCGCGATCGCGTCGCCCAGGTCGGGGTTGCCGCGATGCGCATAGGGCAGGTCGCGGATGAATTGCGGGAACTCGGACAAGGTCAGCAACCCCTCGAACCGTTCGTTCGCGTTGACGTGAAAGCCTGCGTTCACCAGCCAGTGGGTGTCGCAGATCACCACGGTGTCCACGCCCAGCGCCTTGGCGCGGCGTGCGATTTCCAGATGGCCGTCGATGGCGGCCTGGCGTTTGCCCTTGAGGGCGCCCTCCTGTTCCGACATCTGCAAGGTCGGCACATGGGTCATCTTGGCAGCTAGGACGAGTTCGCCCATCGGTCTATCCTCCTGAAACGTTCGCGCGTTCCCAGGTTGCGGTTCTCAGGCGCCGAGGCGCTGGATCTTGTGTTTGCCCAGGGCAAAGGACGTGTTCTTGGTTTCCATGTAGAAATCGAAGGACCAGTCGCCCCCGTCCCGCCCGATGCCCGAGGCCTTCACCCCGCCGAAGGGCGTGGGCAGGTGCCGGACGTTTTCCGAGTTTACCCAGATCATCCCCGCCTCGAGCGCATCCGAAAAGGTCAGCGCGCGGGTCAGGTTTTCCGTCCAGAGGTAGCCGGTCAGGCCATAGGCGACGTCGTTCGCGATCGCCAGGGCCTCGGCGTCGTCCCGGAACGGGATCGAGGTCAGGAAGGGGCCGAACACCTCCTCCTGGGCGATGCGCATGTCCCGCGTCGCGCCGGTGAACAGCGTCGGCGTGACGAACCAGCCGGTCTCGCCCGCGCGCGTGCCGCCGGCGGCGCAGGTCGCGCCCTCGGCCTTGCCGATCGCGACATAGGACATGACCTTGTCGAAATGGACCTTGTGGATCAGGGGGCCGACCTCGGTCGCGGGGTCCAGCGGGTGGCCGACCTTGATGCGCTTGACGCGCTCGGTCAGCCGGGCGTGAAAGTCGTCGGCGATGGTGTCCTGCACCAGCAGTCGCGAGGACGAGGTGCAGCGTTCTCCGTTCAGCGAATAGATCATGAAGATCACCGCATCCAGCGCGCGATCCAGATCGGCGTCGTCGAAGACGATGACCGGGTTCTTGCCACCCAGTTCGAAATGCACCCGCTTCAGCGTGTCGGCGCCCTGTTTCATGATCATCGAACCGGTTTTCGATTCGCCGACAAAGGCGATGGCCTTGATGTCGGGGTGTTCGGTCAGGGCGCGGCCCGCGTCCTCGCCAAAGCCGTTGACCAGGTTCAGCACGCCGTCCGGCAGGCCCGCGTCGCGGCAGATCTCGGCCAGCAGGCGCGCGGTCAGGGGGCTGAATTCGGCGGGTTTGTGCACCACCGTGCAGCCCGCCGCCAGCGCCGGGGCGATCTTCCACGACGACAGCATGAAGGGCGTGTTCCAGGGCGTGATGACCCCCACCGGCCCGATCGGGTGGCGCGCGGTGACGTTCAACTGCCCGGCCGCGTGCAGGGTCTGGCCGTCGCGCGCGCCCGGCGCCTGATCGGCGAAGTAGCGGAAGTTTTCGGCGGCGCGCAGCGCAGCCTTGGACATGAAGCGCCAGGCCTGGCCCGTGTCCCAGCATTCGCACAGCGCGATTTCGTCCGCGCGGGCGACGATCTGGTCGGCGATCCGGTGCAGGATCTTCTTGCGCTCCTTGCCGTCCATCGCCGCCCAGGCCGGAAACGCGGCCTTGGCCGCCTTTGCCGCCGCATCGACATCCGCCGCCGTGGACCGCGAGACGGTGGCAATCAGGCTGTCATCCACCGGCGAGCGGGTTTCGAAGCTGCCCCCCGTGCCGGCGACATCCTGCCCGCCGATCAGGTTGACGATGCCGTCCTTGCGGAACCGGGCCAGGTGGCCCTCGAGCAGCGCGATATGTTTGGCGAGATCGGTCATGCTTGCATATCCTTCGGCAGGAATCGGCGGATGGAGCTGGTCTTGGGGCTGAGCGCGGGGTCGATGTCGCGCATTTCCAGCGACAACATCAGCGAATTCTGCGCCAGGTCGGCGGCGCAAAAGGCCTCGGCCGCGGCAAAGAGATGGGCGGTGGCGCGGGTCTTGTCCTGCGGCGAACGGCCACCGCGCAGGCGGATTTCGATGTCGATGAACCCGTGTCCGGGGTCGCCGTCGGCGATCAGAACGTGATCGGCGGCAAAGGCGCGCACGCGGATGCCAGCGGGCGGAAAGACCCCGGTTTCCACCGCCGCGTCGCGCAACACGCGCAGAAAGCCCGGCAGGTCGAGCCGCTCTTCGAGGTTGCGAGAATACTGGATCGACAGATGCGGCACGGCTCGCCCCCTGGTTATTAATTGCTTTGTTAAGTGTTTTCGCCCCCCCATGTCAATCGCAATCTGCTTGATTTGTTCAGCATGATCCGCCAGAGCGGAGGTATGACCAAGACCACGTTGCGCAGAACCGCCCGCTCGCTGCCCATCGCCTTGTTGCGCGCACGGGAAACCGTGATGGGCCCGGTGCGCGAAATGCTGGCGGCGACCGGAATCAACGAACAGAAATGGCGCGTCCTGCGCGTGCTGGACGAATCCGGCCCTCTGGACCAGAGCCTGCTGGCCGAACGGGCCTGCCTGCAACTGCCCAGCCTGACCCGCATCCTGCGCGCCATGGAAGACCAGGGCCTGGTCACCCGCGCCACAGACCCGGGCGACCGGCGGCGGTCGATTGTCACGATCTCGGACAGCGGGCGCCAGGTGATCGAGGATCACGCGCAGGAAAGCCTGGCGATCTTTGCCCGGCTGGAAGCGTCCTATGGGCGCGAGCGCATGGAAACGCTGCTGGACCTGCTGGAAGAACTGAACCGCGCCAAGCCCGAAGGCTGAGCGCGGCCCGGCTCAGCGGCGCGCGCGCCGGCTGTTGGTCTCGCCCGTGACGACGACCTCGGACGTGGTGTCCAATTGGGCCTGCGTCAGCGAATAGACCGCCGTGATGGTGCGCGCGGCGGCGCTGGTTTCGGCAACCGGATTGACCGGCGCGGCGGCGACAAAGCGGAAGGTCAGCGTGCCGTTCGTGGGCCGGCCGAAATTCTCGGGAACCAGTTCCGGGTCCCACCAGCCGGCGGCGGGCATCACGGCCTCGGCCCGGACAATTGCCCCGGACGAGGTGCGCTCGATCGTCATCGCGGTGACTTGCGGCACCAGGGGGCGATGGTCCACGCTGTTCGACACCGGACCCAGCGGCGCGCTGGTGTCCTCTTGCGAGTGGCCGAACCAGTTCATCGGGTTCAGGCGCGATTCGCGGACCCGGCCGCAGGCCGACAGGCTCAACGAGATGGCCAGCAGGGCCACCAGAAACGGCGTCTTCATGCGCACAGCCTCCTGTCGTGGAACGCGCGATCTGACTAACGCAAAGGCGGCCAGTTGAAAAGGGTAGGGCTGGACCTCGGGCGCGGCTGGGCCTAGGTCTGGACACAGCCCAGAAAGCCGGAGGGACCATGGCGCAGGAAGACTTCGACGAGATCGCCGAGACCTTCGAGTTCCTCGACGACTGGGAGGACCGCTATCGCCATGTGATCGAGCTGGGCCGCGCCTTGGCGCCGATGCCCGAGGCGCTCAAGGTTCCCGCCAACAAGGTCAACGGCTGCGCCAGCCAGGTCTGGCTGTTCCCGCAGATCGCGAACGGTCGCTTTGATTTTCTGGGCGACAGCGACGCGATGATCGTGCGCGGCCTGATCGGGGTGCTGCACGCGTTGTATTCCGGGCGCCCCGTGGCCGAGGTCCCCGCCATCGACGCCGGTGCCGAACTGCGCCGCCTGGGTCTGGACGAGCACCTCTCCTCGCAACGCTCGAACGGGTTGCGGTCCATGGTCGAACGCATCCGCGCCGTGGCCGCGGCCGAAGGGGGGCACCATGCCTGATACCCTGCTTCTGGTGGAAATGGGCCTGCTGCTGGCGGTGATCGGCGGCATTGCCGGGGTGATCGCGGGCCTTTTGGGCGTGGGCGGCGGGATCGTGTTGGTGCCGTCGTTCTTCTATGCGTTCAGCGCGCTGGGCTATGGCGGGCCGCAATTGATGCAGGTGTGCCTGGCGACCTCGCTGGCGACGATCATCGTCACCTCGGTCAAGTCGGTGCGCGCACACAACCGGCGCGGCGCGGTGGATTGGGTGATCCTGAGGGGTTGGGCGCCCTGGATCGCCGGCGGGGCGGTGATCGGCATGATCGCGGCCTCGGGGCTCAGATCGGTGGTGTTGCAGGCGATTTTCGGCGTGCTGGGCATGGTGGTCGGGCTGTATCTGGCGTTCGGCCGCGCGCATTGGCGCCTGGGCGATGCGATGCCGACCGGCGCCCCGCGTGCGGCGACCGGCGGCCTGGTCGGCTTTCTGTCGGTGCTGATGGGGATCGGCGGGGGATCGTTCGGCGTGCCGCTGATGTCGCTGTTCGGCGTGCCGATCCACCGCGCGGTGGCGACGGCGGCGGGCTTTGGCGTCATCATCGCCGTGCCCTCGGTCATCGGTTTTCTGCTGCTTCAGCCCGCCGCGCCGCCACCCCTGACCCTGGGCGCGGTGAACCTGCCGGCCTTTGCGCTGGTGGTGGCGATGACCATGGTGACCACGCCCTGGGGGGTCAAGCTGGCCCATGCGATGGACCCCAAGCCCCTGAAACGGGTGTTCGCCGTGTTCCTGATGGTCATGGCCCTGAACATGCTGCGCAAGGCGTTGGGTTTCTAGGCGCGGGGCGGCGGGTTCGCCCCCCGGCGGATCCGGTGCTCCAGCCCGTCCGGGGTTTCGGTCAGGCCCAGATACGCGTGCCCGGTTTGCACGCAGAAATGCGGCATGTCCACGATCGAGGCCACGTCGCTGGCGCGCACCAGCAGCACCGCGCCGGGGGCCATGCCGACCAGCCGCTTGCGCGCCTTCAGCACCGGCAGGGGACACAGCAGGCCCCGGGCGTCGATCTCGTCGTCGTGTTCCATGCCGCTGGCCCTAACCTCGCCGCCTCGCGCTGTCCAGCCGCCGCCCGCGCGGCAGGTGCGCGAGGAACCCCGGCGGCCGCTTTGCGATCCGTCCCAGCCGGCGAGGGGCGCGCATCGCATCGATGGGGGCAAAGGCGCGCGCCAGATCGGAGCCGGTCAGCCCGGCCTGGATTTCCTTGTGGCCGAGGTGAAGCGGCAGCGCCGCCGGCGGCCCCTTGCGGCGCGGGACCCTAGGGAGCAGCGGCAGCCGCCCCCCGGGCGGGATCGGCCGCGGCCAAAGCGGGCTGACGGGGGCCGTCACGGCGCCGGTTGCGCCTGCGGCAAGGCGATCAGCAGCCGCCCGTCGCGGCCCAGGCGCAGCGCGCCCGCCGACGCCCCCTCGGCCATCCGGGTGACCGGCAACAGGGGCCCGGGCAGATCCCAACTGACCGGGCCCACGCCCAGAACCGCCCGTGTCCCGGCCAGACGCGCCGCCTCGTCCAACGTGGCAACCAGCGTGTCGCCCGTCAACGTGACGGTGCCCAAGGGCAGCGCGGCAACCCAGCGGTTGCGAAAGGTCGGGCGGAACAATCCGCCGATCACCGGCGTGGCGGACAGATCGGCGCGGTCCTCGTCAAAGGCAGGAGCGCCGCCGGCCCAACGGGTGCCAAAGGCGCGCGCGCCATCCTGCACGACCAGCGCCGAGAGCGTCACATAGGTCCCGCGGATGTGCATCCGGACGGCGCGCGGATCGCCGGTCAAGCGCAGATCCAGGCCGTCGGCAAACGCCGGTCCGGCCAAAGCCGCGGCGCCCGCGCCGAAACCGCCGGCCAGGGCGGTCAGAAAGGAACGGCGATCCATGGCATCCTCCTGCGCTGGGGCCGATCCTAGCAGACACCGCGCCAGGCGCCGCGTCAAACCTGCGTGCGCGGGCTGCGCAAAAAGGCGCGCAGCCTCCCCGCTGCGCGCCCGTTGCTACCCGCAAGGGGTAGGGTGCGTGCTCGCACGCACCATGTCCGAACCGGATCAGTTCCGCGACTTGTCCACCATCTTGCCCTTGGCGATCCAGGGCATCATGGCGCGCAGCTTGGCGCCGACCTGCTCGATCTGATGCTCGTCGTTCAGACGGCGGGTCGCCTTGAAGAACGGCTGGCCGACCGCGTTTTCCTGCATGAAGTCGCGCACGAACTTGCCGGTCTGGATGTCCGTCAGCACCGCCTTCATGCGGGCCTTGGTCTCGTCGTAGGGCAGGATCCGCGGGCCGCTGACATATTCGCCATACTCGGCCGTGTTCGAGATCGAATAGTTCATGTTCGCGATGCCGCCTTCGTAGATCAGGTCCACGATCAGCTTCACCTCGTGCAGGCACTCGAAATAGGCCATCTCGGGCTCATACCCGGCCTCGACCAGGGTTTCAAAGCCCATGCGGATCAGTTCGACCAGACCGCCGCACAGCACCGCCTGCTCGCCGAACAGGTCGGTTTCGCATTCCTGGCGGAAGTTGGTCTCGATGATGCCCGAACGGCCGCCACCGATGGCCGAGCAATAGCTCAGGCCCAGTTCCATCGCACGGCCGGTCGCGTCCTGATGCACGGCAACCAGGCAGGGCACGCCGCCGCCCTTGACGTATTCGCCGCGCACGGTGTGGCCGGGGCCCTTCGGCGCCATCATGATGACATCGACGCCGGGCTTCGGCTCGATCAGGCCGAAATGCACGTTCAGGCCGTGCGCAAAGGCGATCGCGGCGCCCTCGCGCAGGTTGTCGTGGAC
>Ga0116152_10001112_pt1 | contig 22084 bp, 19 predicted proteins | sample AD_UKC119_MetaG_FD_89894 | JGI IMG/M metagenome (GOLD analysis project Ga0116152, IMG submission 89894) | Active sludge microbial communities of municipal wastewater-treating anaerobic digesters from Hong Kong - AD_UKC119_MetaG | ecosystem: Engineered > Bioreactor > Anaerobic > Digestate...
AAAAAATAGCTGAAAATTATCAACAAATCAACAGTTCCGGGATGGTGTGGATAAAGAAATTTATAATAAACTCAAAATGAATACAATCGAAAAAACGCAATTTTTTATCCGACTGTTTCCACATTTTCTCGGAACTACATAGTCAGGGAAAATTGTACCGATGAGGAGAGTCTATTTCCACTGTGGCGTTAGGGCGCAGCCGGAAAGCGCGCAAAGTTGGAAAGCGATGGGATGCAGGGAGTTAAAGAGCGACCTTGGGAGCTCCTTTAACGACCTGGCAGCCCACGGTTTGCAACTGCGTACTTGTAGGCGGAGACCGACGGCGAACTTGTGAGCCGGAACGCCCAAATGATAATTCAAATAAAAACGAAATATTTCTAGAAAAATGTGTTTTTTGAAACAATGAAAAGGTATTTTTTTGTATATTTGCAGGTTACTAAATTTATATATATAAAATTGATTATGAATGAATTAGAAAAGGCTGTTACCCCTCAGGTTGAATACAATGCGGATAATATTCAAGTATTAGAAGGTTTGGAAGCAGTGAGAAAGCGTCCGGCGATGTATATTGGTGACGTGGGCGAAAGAGGTTTGCATCATCTTGTGTATGAAGTAGTTGATAATTCAATTGATGAAGCACTTGCTGGCCATTGTAATCATATTCAGGTTACTTTACACCCAGATAACTCTATTTCTGTTCTTGATAATGGAAGAGGTATCCCTACTGATTTTCACGAGAAAGAGCAAAGATCTGCCCTTGAAGTGGTACTTACTGTACTCCATGCTGGAGGTAAGTTTGATAAAGATTCCTATAAGGTTTCCGGTGGACTACATGGAGTAGGGGTTTCTTGTGTTAATGCGCTCTCTAAGGAGTTTAAGGCAGAAGTTTACAGAAACGGAATTCATTATGTTCAAGAGTTGGCTTTTGGAAAACCTCTTTATCCAGTTAAACAAATTGGAGAGACTAAACAAAGAGGTACAAAGATTTGGTTTAAACCTGATGATACCATATTCATACATACGGTTTACAAATTTGAAACTCTTGCAACCAGATTGAAAGAACTGGCATACTTGAATAAAGGGATTCGACTTGATATTACTGATGAAAGAGTTCACGGAGAGGATGGAACATATCTTTCAGATTCTTTTTATTCAGAAGATGGCTTGAAAGACTTTATCACTTATCTGGATGGTGGGCGCGAAAAGATAATGGATTCACCAATTTATATGGAGGGTGATAAAGATAATGTACAGGTTGAAGTGGTTATGCAATATAATACTTCTTTTACCGAAAATATCCACTCTTATGTAAATAATATCAATACTATTGAAGGGGGGACTCACTTGGCAGGTTTTCGTAGAGCATTAACGCGGACCCTAAAAAAATATGCTGATGAGAGCAAGATGTTGGAAAAGATTGAAAAATCAAAGATAGAGATCTCAGGAGATGACTTTAGAGAAGGATTGACAGCCATTATTTCAGTTAAAGTTCAGGAACCACAATTTGAAGGGCAAACCAAAACAAAATTAGGAAATAATGAAGTAATGGGGATTGTAGATCAGATGGTGGGTGAGATGTTGAGAAACTTTCTTGAAGAGAATCCACGTGATGCGAAAGAGATCGTTAATAAAGTAATCCTTGCTGCAACTGCCCGTCATGCTGCCCGTAAAGCACGAGAGCTTGTTCAAAGGAAAAATGTTTTTAATGGAGGTGGATTACCCGGTAAACTTTCTGACTGTTCTTCAAAAAATGCTGCGGATTGTGAGCTTTATCTTGTCGAAGGGGATTCTGCAGGTGGAACTGCAAAACAGGGACGTGATAGTAAGTTTCAGGCGATACTTCCACTCAGAGGAAAAATTCTGAATGTAGAAAAAGCAATGCAGCATAAAATTTTTGAAAGTGAAGAGATTCGTAATATTTTTACAGCTTTAGGTGTTACAATAGGGACACCTGAAGATAGTAAAGCATTGAATCTCGAAAAATTGAGGTATCACAAAGTGGTTATTATGACGGATGCTGATGTGGATGGAAGCCATATTGCTACTCTTATTCTGACTTTCTTTTTCCGATATATGAAAGAGTTGATTGAGATGGGGCATGTTTTTATTGCAACGCCTCCTTTATATTTGATCAAAAAGGGGAAACAGGAAAAATATGTATGGACAGAAGCCGAAAGAAAGGCTACTGTTGATGAATTTACTAATAATGGGGTTAATGAATCGGGTTTACATATTCAAAGATATAAAGGTTTGGGGGAAATGAACGCTCAACAATTATGGACAACCACGATGGACCCTGCATTCAGAACCCTTAGACAGGTTACCATTGAAAATCTGGTTGAAGCGGATCGGGTATTCTCCATGTTAATGGGTGATGAAGTACCACCTCGAAGAGAATTTATTGAACAAAATGCACATTATGCAAAAATTGATACCTAATCTTATAGAAATAATTATTATATGGAAGATAATCAAGATATCATTAATGAGAATGAACTAAAATCTGTTAGTCAGGCTTTTGAAACACCGCAAGCTGCAACTTCCAATGCTGTTACTCAGGAAACAGTTATTGTTCTGAAAGAAGTGGATATCTACCAGAAAAAATTTCTGATTTTACCAAAAATAAGTTTGACAATCAAACAAGGGGAACTGGTTTATTTGATTGGTAAATCGGGTACAGGAAAGTCTTCCATCATGAAACTACTGATTGCAGACGAAAAAGCGAATGGCCTTGAAGCAAAAATTGCTGGTTTTGATTTGAAAAAGATCAAAACAAAACAGATCCCATATTTGCGGAGAAAGTTGGGTGTTGTTTTCCAGGATTATCAGCTGCTTGCAGATAAAACAGTCATAGAAAACCTAATGTTGATGATGAGAGCATCCGGCTGGAAAAATAAAAATGAGATGCTTCAAAGGGCTGAAGATGTTTTGGAAATGGTTGGTTTAGAGACAAAAGATTTTAAATATCCACATCAATTATCAGGAGGAGAACAACAAAGAGTATGTATTGCTCGAGCTCTGTTGAATAATCCAGAAGTGATTTTAGCAGATGAACCTACAGGGAATCTGGATCCGATTACCTCTCAGGAGATCTTCAAACTGTTCATGGAAATTAATAAGAAAGGGACAACTGTCCTCATTGCCACACACGATTTTATGATGATTAATGAGTTTCCATCAAGAACCGTACTTATCGAAAATGTCTCACTCATAGATTCAATGCTTTAATATATTAAATTTTTAAAATCTCCATCATTGATAAAACCTATATAGATGGAGATTTTTTCAATAGTAAAAACCAATTAAACTGTAATTTTTTTATTATATTTGCAACACTAAATTTTTAAACAATGAAAAACATATTAGTAATCGGAGCATGTGGTCAAATCGGCACGGAATTAGTTCCAACTCTTAGAAAAATTTATGGAAGTGACCATGTAGTTGCTTCTGATTTACATTTCCCACTGAAAGGGGAGTTGTCTGAGGGTGGACCGTCATGTCAGATTGATGCAACCAAAATTACTAATATTGCTGAAACTGTTAAGAAATATAAAATCGACACGATCTATAACCTGGCAGCAATCCTTTCTGCTACTGCTGAAGCAAACCCCATGTTAGGATGGAATATTGGGATGGGAGCCCTTCTAAACTGTCTGGAAGTTGCCCGTGAATATAAAACAGCTCTTTTTACTCCAAGTTCAATTGGGGCTTTCGGACCTGAAACTCCTGCGGACAATACTCCTCAGGATACGATTCAACGTCCTAAAACCATCTATGGCGTTACAAAAGTAGCTGGAGAACTTTTGAGTGATTACTATTTCAAAAGGTTTGGAGTTGACACCCGTTCAGTTCGTTATCCAGGGTTGATTTCAAATGTAGCTCTTCCAGGCGGTGGAACTACCGACTATGCAGTTGAAATTTTCTATGCTGCAATCAAAGAGGGAAAATTTACTTGTCCTTTGAGACGTGACACCTATATGGATATGTTATATATGCCTGATGCATTGGATGCAGCCATCAATCTTATGGAGGTGGACCCTGCAAAATTAATTCACAGAAACTCTTTCAACGTTACAGGAATGAGCTTTTCTCCGGAAATTATTACCAATGAGATTAAAAAACATATCCCGCATTTCAACATACAATATGATATTGATCCTCTAAAACAAGGAATTGCTGATTCATGGCCCAATAGTTTAGATGATTCTGTTGCCCGAGAAGAATGGGGATGGAATCCAAAATTTGGATTAGAAGCCATGACAATAGATATGCTAAATGTACTCAAAGAAAAATTAAAATAATAAGATAAATTATAATATTATGTATTCAAAATTTCAAGAATTTCTTCAAAACGAACTTACCAACATAGAAACTGCTGGTCTTTATAAAAAAGAGAGAATTATTGTTTCTCCACAAGGTGCTGAGATCACTTTGGCAAATGGAACCAAAGCATTGAATTTCTGTGCCAACAATTACCTCGGCTTAGCTAATAATCCTGAACTGATAGCTGCTGCACAGGAAGCTTTAACTACACATGGTTATGGTATGGCTTCAGTTCGTTTCATATGTGGAACCGGTGATCTTCATAAAAAGTTAGAAGAAAAAATTGCAGAATTCTTTGGTACTGAGGACACTATTCTATATGCAGCATGTTTTGATGCCAATGGTGGTGTTTTCGAGCCCCTTTTGGGAGAAGAGGATGCAATTATCTCTGATGCATTAAACCATGCTTCGATCATTGATGGTGTGCGTCTCTGTAAAGCAGTGAGATACCGATATGCCAATGCCGATATGGCTGATTTAGAAAAACAACTACAGGCTGCACAAGCACAAAGATTCCGCCTAATAGTTACGGATGGCGTTTTCTCTATGGACGGCAATGTAGCTCCACTTGATCAGATTTTGAAATTAGCGGAAAAATATGATGCCATGGTGATGGTAGATGAATCACACTCTGCGGGAGTTGTTGGAAAAACAGGTAGAGGTGTGTCTGAATTGTATGACAAAAGAGGTCAGGTAGAGATCATAACCGGTACACTTGGTAAAGCGTTTGGTGGTGCGATTGGTGGTTTTACAACCGGTAAAAAAGAGATTATTGACATGTTACGTCAACGCTCTCGTCCATACCTATTCTCAAATTCTATACCACCTTTAGTGGCAGCCGCCGGTATTAAAATGGTGGAGATTATGCAAAAATCAAATGCATTACAAGATAAATTACACCATAATACAGAATACTTTATCACTAAAATGAAAGAGGCAGGATTCGATATCAAACCGACCAAATCAGCTATTTGTGCAGTGATGTTGTATGATGCAAAGCTATCACAAGTGATGGCAGCCAAACTACAGGATGAAGGGATCTTTGTGACAGGATTCTATTATCCTGTAGTTCCTCAAAACCAAGCCAGAATTAGGGTACAACTCTCAGCTGCTCACGATCAGGAACATCTTGACAAATGTATCCATGCATTTGTAAAAGTGGGCAAAGAGTTAGGGGTTGTCTCCTAATCTTTTTAAACCAACCCAAAAAACAAAATATGAAAAGAATCAATTTATTAACCAATGTATTGCTTGTTACCATCTTAACCATGAATATTCAAACAAGTGATGCACAAACAAAAAAAACAACTATGAAACAATACAATGGACAACCGGTAGAACACATTTTTCCAAATCTACCTTACGCTTATGCTGGTTTAGAACCACATATGGACGCTTTAACTGTTGAGATTCACTACGACAGACACCACAGAAATTATTATAACCAATTTATGGCGTTGATTAGTGAAACTCCTTATAAAAATGCTTCGATGGAGTTTATCTTCAGCATCGTTTCAGAATTAGGAAATCCAATTCGGAATAATGGAGGCGGATATTTTAATCACGTCATGTTTTGGGATGCACTTGCTTCCAAAGAGACAGGAGCTCCTTCAGCTGAATTGTTAAAAGCTATTGAAAAAGCATTTGGTTCTGTAGATGGCTTTTTTGAACAATTCAACCAAAAAGCAATGACCCAATTTGGGAGTGGCTGGGCATGGTTGATCGTTGATGAGACAGGAAACCTTCAGGTAACACAAACGCCAAATCAGGACAATCCACTTATGGATGTTGCTCAGGTGAAAGGAACCCCAATCTTCAATATCGACGTATGGGAGCATGCCTATTACTTGAAATATCAAAATAAGAGAGCTGATTTCGTAAAGAACTATAGGAATATGATCAATTGGAACGTTCTCAACGAAAGATATGCCAAAGCAGTTAAATAGTAATTAACTAAAAAATTATATTAAAAAAAGACCACAAGTTTTTAAATATGTGGTCTTTTTTATTCATGTACTTTTAAGAAGAGTTGAATTGTGTAAATTCTGATCATTTTTGTATAGATGCGGTTAACGAAGTTGTTCCGCATAAGTGTGGTTTTTTATCTTTCTAACACAAATATTATGAAAGATTTGTATTTCCCGAAATTTTTAATATAAACTGTTTCCACACTTTTTCGGAACAACAAAATAATTGGAAAAGAAATCCCAAAATCCAAAAATAATACTCCCACACAAAATATTTTTCAACTCAAATGAAATAAATCCACTCTTAATACGTTAGCATTGTTAATTTAAATATTACAAATATTAAAATATATTTATATAATGACTGAAACTTACAAAAAACGAACCGGAGAGCTGATCGCCATTCAAGATTCTTTGGTTCAGGCTCGTTTTTTTAACGATGCTATAATGGGTGAAACAGCCGAAATAAATGTCGATGGAAAACTCCTCCAGGCAGAAGTACTGCAGATTAAACCGGATCTCTCTCGTGATGATACCGGTATAGTGGAAATGCAAGTCTTTGAAGATCTTACAGGTGCAAAAATTGGAGATCCTGTTACCTTTAAAGGAACTCCTCTTTCAGTTCTTCTTGGGCCTGGACTCCTAACTAGCGTTTGGGATGGTCTTCAAAATGCCCTTTATACCCTTGCTAAAGAGGACTCTTATCTCCGTCCAGGGATGAAAGCTCCGGCTCTTGATGAAGAAAAGCTTTGGGAATTTACTCCTTCTGTTACGGTTGGTGATCAAATCTCAGGGGGTGATACTATTGGAACTGTTCCTGAAGGTAGATTTATCCATAAAATTTTAGTCCCATTTGTTTTTGGTGTTTGTACTGTTCTGGAGATTATCCCAAATTGTTCTGTAAATATTACTCAGACAGTTGCCAAAGTGAAAGATCAACAAGGTGATATTCATGATCTGAAACTGGCTTTCAGACATGCCGTGAAGTCTCCTATCCCTTTTAAAGAACGTGCAGTTCCTCGTAAAACCATTTCTACAGGTGTTCGATTAATTGATCTTCTTGCTCCGGTAGCTTATGGAGGTACTGTTGGAAACCCTGGTCCTTTTGGTGCGGGTAAAACAGTTATGCAACATACCCTTTGTAAAAATGCTCTGGCTGATATAATCGTAATGGCTGCTTGTGGGGAAAGAGCCGGTGAAGCAGTCGAGGTTTTTAAAGATTTTGCTGAACTGATTGATCCAACTACCGGTGAATCGCTGATGAATAGGATGTGTATCTTCGGTAATACAAGTTCTATGCCTGTCGCAGCTCGTGAAGCCAGTGTTTTTATAGCTCTTACAGTTGGTGAATATTACAGATTCCAAGGATATAATGTGATAATGCTTGCTGACTCAACTTCACGTTGGGCTCAAGCATTAAGAGAAAGAAGTGGGCGTCAGGGTGATATTCCAGGACCGGAAGCTTTTCCGATGGATATTCCTGATCAAATTAAGGGAATGTACCAACGTGCTGGTGTAGATACTAAAACAGGAGGTTCTCTTACATTTATTGGAACAGTTTCTCCAGCAGGCGGTAATTTCCAGGAACCCGTTACACAGGCTACAATGGATGCAACCGGTGCTTTCTGGGGCCTCTCACAAGATAGAGCTGATGCTAAAAAATATCCCGCAATTGATCCGCTCGTTTATACTACTTCTGTATACGATAGCTTTATCTCATGGGAAGATAGAAATAAAATTTTATCGATTCTTCAGGATGCTTATGGTATTGATCAAACTATTACAACGATTGGCCTTAAAAAAGTACCTGTTGAAAAATATATCCATTTTCAAAAAGGGCTTACTATCGATTTCTGTGTGCTTCAACAAGATGCTTTTCATAAGTTGGATGCTACTACGCGCCCTGAAAGATTGATTCTTATAAATCAGGCAGTTCAAAAACTAATTGATAATCAAATCATTTTTCAACAAGGCGATTTGGATGATGACGATTTTAAAATATTTATAAAATCCAAATTTGATGTTTTGAGACAATGGTGGAAAAACTGGAATGAAAATGCTAGTTCTTCTGATGAAATTGCGCTTTTGTCATATAAAATCAACGAATTTATTCATCAAAAAGAGTCGTAAGATATGATTAAAAAAGAAATTAATAAAATTAGTAAGATTGGAAAAGCTCTAATTTCTGTTGAAGGGAATCCCGGAGTTGCTTTAAATCATGTGGTGGAACTTATTAATGCCGATTCAGGTCAATCAATCTCTTTTGCAAAAGCGATAAACGTCTCTGAACTTACAACCACCTTTCAGGTGTATAATGGAACTCAAGGTCTCAGCACTAAAACGAAAATTAGATTGCATGAAGCTCCTATGACTGTAGGATTTTCTGAAAATATGCTGGGCCGTTCCTTCGATGGTGTGGCGAATGTGTCTGATGGGGGACCTGAGATCCTGTATTCCAAACAACTCTCTACCCGTCTCGACACCCTTAACCCAACCGTTCGTTTGGTGCCTAAACAACCTATGTGGACAGGGGTTCCTATGATAGATGTGTTTAATACATTAGTGAAATCTCAGAAAATTCCAATCTTTGCTGGTCCTAATGAACCTTACAATAATCTACTGTCTCAAATTGCAAAGGGAGCTCAGGTAGATGTAATTATCTTTGCCGGTATTGGTTTGAAATATGATGAATATCAATATTTTAAAGATGAATTGTCTGTATCAGGGAATATGGATAAAACCATTATGTTTACTCACCTAGCTGGTGAACCTCAAATAAAAGGTTTGATGCTGCCAGATGTTGCCCTTACTGTGGCCAGAGAGTTTGCTGATACAGGTAAAGATGTCCTCGTTCTCCTTACAGATATGACCAATTGGTCTAATATCTTGAGAAATGTGGCCAATTATCAGGATATGATACCTTCTCTCCAGGGATATCCTGGCTCTCTCTACTCTGAATTGGCAAAAAGATATGAAGTAGCTGCAGATATTGATGGTGCTGGATCTATCACAATCATTGGGGCTACTACCCTTGAATCTCTCGAAGATCCAGTGCCCGATAATACTGGTTATATCACTGAAGGTCAGTTCTTCTTAGAAGGGGGAAAACTTAAATTAGCTCGTTCTCTTTCCCGTTTGAAACAACAAGTGAATGGTAAAACCCGAAATGACCATCGTGCGATTATGACGGCTATGGCTTCCCTGCTCGCAGATGCTGAAAAAGCGCACGAAGCTGCTGAAGTTGGGGCTGCAAATGACCCATTCTCTCAAAAATTACTCCGTTATAGATCCGATTTTATTGATCATGTTGAAGAACCTTTCGGGAACCCAATTGAACTCAATGATGCCCTCGATATGTGCTGGAATGTCCTAAAAAAACATTTTAACCCAGAAGAAACAGGTCTAAGCACTCAACTTATTGAGCAGTATTGGAACAAAAATGAAGTGTAAACAGATTGTTAAATGAATATACAAATATAAATTGTATGAAAAATCAAGAAAACCTAGAAGGAATCATAGCTAAATTGAAACAACAAGGGATTGAAGCCGGTGAAATCGAAAGAGATCTGATCCTTAATGATGCTACCTTACAAGTGAATAAAATGTTGACCGATGCTGAAACTAAAGCAAAACAGATCATTGATAAAGCTAAAAATGAAGCTGCTCAAACGGAAAGAAATGCCCAAACGGCTATCTCGCAAGCTGCCCGTGATGTGATCGAAGCAACTAAAGTAGCATTGATCAATCATCTTCATCAATCTTTTGGTAAACAATGCGAAACCCTTCTTACTAATGAAAACTACCTCTCCGAAATTCTCAAAACAGTGATACCCATTATCTCTGGAAATAAAACTATTGAAATAAATCCGGAATTACTTCCTAAAATGGAATCTTTTCTCGTCCATAATTCTTTCTCAGAATCTGTACAATTGAAACCTCTTGATAAAAGTGATGCGAAAATTGTAGTTACTTCAGATCAAAACAAAGAGATCAAATTTGTGATTACTTCTTCAGATATTCAGGATGCTCTGTTCTCATTGCTGAATAAAGATTTGGTAAATCGTATAACCAATAGTGTGGAGGATTAACCATGTCTAACCTTATTTATCTGATTACCAGCTTACCCTCTTTGTCTTTCGGTCAACCTCCTCCGTTGTCGTTTGATCAGTTTTATCTCGATGCTAAAGAACAACTCTCAAATAAAGATTTTGAAACATTGCATAAGATTGATCTTCAATTGTTTGATCCAGAAAAATTTTCTGCTTTGAAGGAGTTTTTCCCTTATATGGAAGCACTGAAATGGGAGATGAATAACTTGAGAGAGGCTAGAAAAAACGATAGAACACCCACTTTGTTATCACTCCCCAAAAATATGCTGGATCAAAATCCTCTCGAAAGGGAAAAAACAATTATGAAATGGCAATGGGATCTTCTTTCAGATCTGGACATGACCGATCCTTTCTCCCTAAAAGTGGTTTTTGTGTATAAATTGAAACTTCAAATTCTGCACAGACTCCATTCTTTTAATCCTTCCAAAGGTCTTGAGATCCTTGAAGTTGTTGTAAATCCACCCAAAAAAGAAAAGGAGATCTAAAGTTATGGCTGTACTGAAAATTAAATATACCAAAACCGAAAGAGCTAAACAAAAAAAGATTCTGAAAGTTTCTCAACGGATGCTCCCCCTTTTTGAAGCTATGGAAAAATCTTTGATGGGGACCATCAACACCATTGCAGAACGTATCGAGAGCATCAAGGAAGCGATTGAAATGAATAGAAACCATGCTTCTCCATGGATCGCTATACTAAGCGATAGTTGGGTCGATATCACTTCTTATATCTCAGTGAAAGAGATCATAACTAAACCGGTTGATGTGGCTGGAGTAAGGGTCTATCAATTTGAAAAAGTGGATTTTGATGTGGCGCCTATTAGTGAAGATACTCCACTCTGGGTGGATGATGCTATAGAATTGATGAAAGATCAACTGCAACTTCTTGCTGAAATTAAAGTATTGTTGCTCCAGATTGAACTCCTTGAAGAGGAACTCCTCGAAGTACGCGCCAGAATTAAACTTTTCGAAAACAGAAGGATACCTATGGCCAAAACAGCAATTCGCAAGATAAGTCAAAAACTTCAGGATGACGAACGTTTGATGATTGCTACTGCTAAAGTGGTGAAAACAAAATTAATAGAGGAGGTGCAACCATGATAGTTCCAATGAAAAAAATCACACTTTTCATGTCAGAAGCTGATCTGAAGACGCAACTTCAAAATTTGGGAGACCTAGGAATGCTCCATATCTCTCCTTATCAACCTGCCGAAGATGAATCTATTCATCTCCTGAATACTCAAATGAAGAAACTGGAAGATGGAATATCAATACTTTCTAATCTTGATCTAACACTCCCTCTTCAAAATCAAAATAGGACTCATTCTCTTAACCCTAACGAATCTAATCCAGATTTTCAACCCCTTTCTATTGATCAGGTGTTGCTAATCAACGATCAGATTCTTCAGGAAAATGATACGCTTAAAACCCTTGAACATGCCAAACAATGGTTTCATTTGTGGGGTAATGTTTCACATAATGAGATTCTTATACTTAAAGAGAAAGGGATTTCTATCTCCCTTTACCTTCTCAAAGAGGAGCAATACAAAAAAGTGTCTTCTCAAAGTAATATTATTACGGTTGGTAAAGTGGAACAACAATATCAGGTGATCCTGTTTTCTTATGATCCGAACGAGAAACTCCCATACGATGAAGTGTCTTTCCCCGAGTATGACCCTGATCAGATCCCTCAATTGATCGATCAAAGTACAGCTAATCGCAAGGAGCTTTTAATGAAAATGGAACACGCTTCACTTCAACTGGATCACTATAAAACAGAGTATGAAATCCTGCTGAACAAACACGCAATTCAAACCGTACAATTCAGTGGATTGGATCTGGATAGTAAGGTCAGGTATTGGAAAGGGTACATTCCTAAAGAGTTGATCCCCTCCTTTATTTCAACTGCGGATCAAGAACATTGGGGCTATCTGATTCAGGATCCTGAACAGGAGGAACTCGATGAAGTTCCTACACTGATTCGAAATACCAAATGGGTATCCTGGATTAAACCGGTAATGAACTTTATGGGTTTGGTACCTGGTTATCGAGAGATCGATGTGTCTCAGATCTTTATGGTTTTCTTTACTTTTTTTACAGGTATTCTCGTTGGTGATGCGGGCTATGGATTTATTTTCTTTCTCTTAACCCTTTTCGTTCATCGTAAAAAAGGGTTCAAACCTCAAATTGAGATCTCCTTGTTTTATACCCTTTCAGCTTCAGTTATGTTCTGGGGAATTATTACAGGTACCTATTTTGGATCTCAACAGATTGCTGAGATCCCCTTCCTGACTCAGTTTATAGTGCAAAAAATTGCTACTTATGGAGGGGATTCTATTTTCCTTCAAAAGTTTGTCTTTACTCTGGGAGCCATCCATTTGTCAATTGGTCATCTCCAAACCGCTTTTAAATATCTCAACTCCGTCAAAGCGCTCGCTCAGATAGGTTGGGTAGCTATCGTGTGGGGTCTCTACCTGCTTGTGCTTCAGATGATTCTTAAAGAGCCAAACCCAAATCTTATGTTATGGTGTTTCATTGGCGGTACATTATTGGTAGCACTGTTTTCAAATCCTGGCCCCCGATTCTTTAAAGGAATTTTCTCATCTTTGGCTAATCTGCCATTGAGTATGATCAGTGGCTTTTCGGATGTGATTTCATATATCAGACTATATGCTGTGGGATTATCCACAGTTCTGATGGCCTCCAGCTTTAATGAAATGGCAATAGGGGAGGGGATCACTACCGTTCTTGCAGGTGTTGGGGCCGTTTTGGTTCTTATACTGGGGCATGGTCTCAATATGGTACTTGCTGCTATGGCAGTTATTGTACATGGAGTACGACTAAATATGCTCGAATATGCGGGACATGCCGGTGTTGAATTTTCTGGTAATGAATACAACCCATTTAAAATCAATAAAAAAACAAATAAAAATAGTACAAAATAAAATTTCTAAAACATGACATCAACCTTTTTATTAACAGTAGTGCAAGGTTTTGGCGAACATGCCATTGCATTAGGTATTGCCGGTGTTGGCTCTGCCATTGGTACAGGAATTGCTGCTTCTGGGGCAATGGGGCTCTGGAAACAATCAATCAAAGAAAAGAAAAAATTACCCCCTTTAGCTCTTGCTATGGTTGGGATGCCGTTAAGTCAGATTATCTATGGGATGATCTTTATGAACGCTATGATTGGCGCCAACCTGAATCCTGATAGTTACTTCAATCAAATGGTGTTAGGCCTTTTCGTTGGTCTGGCAATGGCCGTTTCCGCAATTATGCAAGGGAAAGTGGGGGCTGCAGCTTGTTCTAATCTGGCAGTAGATAGCAAACAGGGTGCAGGTATGTATATTGCAGCAATGGGGATCATCGAAACCGTTGCGCTTCTTGCAATGGTATTCGGATTAGGAGCCATTCCAAAAGGATAATCTTTTGATTTTAGATTATTTTCTATTTCAAAGTTTTCTGTTTACATAACTCTTGAAATCAGGCTCTTGTGGATCGTACTCTTCCCGTATTAAGTTGGAAGATACTATGAAGTCGGCAGTGGATCTGGAACACGCTGTTACAATATTGTAAAGCGTTGAAATACGTAATAATGCTTTCACATCCACATCGTGGGGTTGGGGCATCATCGGATCCCAGAAGAAGATCAGGATGTCAATATCTCCTTCACTGATCATCGCACCTAATTGTTGATCTCCTCCTAAAGGGCCTGATTTTAGTTTATTGATATTTAGAGTTTTATGTGATCCATTCTCTTCAATTTTTTGCTTTAACGCTTTCTCAATCAGGGTTCCTGTAGTACCAGTGCATACAAGTTTCTGTTTGATCAGAATCTCCCAGTTCCATTCTGCCCATTCTACTAAGTCTTTTTTGCAATTGTCGTGTGCTACTAAAGCAATTTTTTTTGTTTTTTTCATTGATTGTTTAAATTTCATTAAGTGATAAAATAGTAATATTAGTGTCTTTTTTGATCTCATTCATCATCTCTTCTATTTTGGTGAAGGTTGTAATCTGGATTTTAAAAAAATAGGTGGAACTATTGTTGATGTAGTTTTTCTGAAATGTGGTGTAATATACGAAGATATTGTTTTTTTGGAGAATTTTTTTTATTCTGTCAGTATCTGGGTTTGAGATGGAAAACTGAATAGCCAACTGTTTGGTTTCTCCTGACATTGTTCTGTACTTATCCCATCTTTCCACAATTATTAATACAAACAGAGAAGCAAAAGTGAGAATAGTTGCCGGAATATACATTCCAACACCCACACTCATTCCGATGATTGCAACCAGTAAAATGCACGCAGCTGTAGTTAATCCATGGACACTTCCTCTGCTTTGGATGATTGCTCCGGCACCTAAAAACCCGATCCCTGTTAGAAGTTGCGCCGCAATTCTGGATGGATCACTATTTGAAAACTGAGGGTAAAACTGGGGAATCCATACTGATAAAAGAGTGGCTGTTGTTGATGCCATGCAAATAATGGCAAAAGTTCGTAATCCCGCACTTTGTCTGCGAAATTGCCGCTCTATTCCAATAATAGAACCTAATAAAAAACTGATCCCTAACTTGAGTGCTGCCGATATGGTTGTTACCTCTGTAGTTAAAAGATTTTGTAGTAATTCTTCCATTATTCTATTCTTTACATTTATGACACAAAATTAATAAATGTTTTTGATTCCACAAAGTGGCAAATAAATATCGCTCCCCACCATCTTTGATCTGAAGCTTTTTTTTCAAGGTTTCTGTATCCATAGGAAAATTTCTGGTAGAAAGATTGTAAGCTTCTCCTTTTTGAAGATGTACTTTCAACTCCCTTTTGCTCATTCCAAAAACAGCATCAATTTGAAAAGATCTTCCAGGAAAGTTGCTGATGAAGGTGTCAGAAATGTACAAATGGGTATGGTAATCTACCTTTTGAAGGTGATATCTGTTTCCAATCGTTTTAAAACCACCCGATTTCATAATGGCACTATTGGGTTCATACAGATATCCTGAAAGTTGAGATGCAATCACAGGGATCTCTTCCATTTCTTCTTTTAGCTTAAAATGAAACTGTTCCTCTTTTTGGATACTAATATTGGATGTGTGAATGATAATATCAGATTGTTCCATCACTTTTTTGCAAACAGCAATCACTTCTTTGCACTCATTCTGAAGAGCTACAATATGAATCTCCCGGATTTCCGGAATCATGAGGATCAATCTTTTCAAGTCGAGCATGGGAGATAGTTTAAGGATAACGCAATTTCCTTTTTGAAAAAGCAGCTCTTTGATTGTGAGGATGTTGGGTTCACAATCGGTGATGTCAAACAGCTTTTCTCCCCGTTTTCCACGTCGGGCAGGATCAAGATAGAATGTGATGTTTTTTGGATCTGGAAATTCTACATTCTTGAGATAGTTTTCAGCATCCTGATGGATCACTGAGATGTTCTGTATTTTTAAAGCCTCAATATTATGTTCTAAAACTTCACACAACTCTTTCTGTTTTTCTACGAAAATGGTAGTAGAAAATTTTTGGGATAAATGAATTCCATCTACTCCAAACCCTGCAGTAAGATCTACTAAAACGGAACCTGAAAAATGGTTTCTTTTATAAGCTGCAGTCATTTCAGAGGAAGATTGTTCCAGAGAAAGTGCAGGTGGAAAAACCAATTGAATATTGCTGCTCCATTCAGGAAGTTTATGTTTGGCTTTCTGTCTGACCTGAATTTGTTGCAAAGCAAAGGGATAATCCACGAATGGTTGATCTCTCTTTTTTAAAACCAATTCATGGATAGAGTGATTCAGATATGTTTTAATAAATCCTAAAGTTTCCGGGTTGATCTTCATATATTTTTTTCGGATATGATATCTGAAATTTGTTTGGTACCGCAATAGGAGCAAAATGCAGATTCACTACTAATAGTTTGTTTACAATGAGGACATTCTTTAGATTTATTTTTGGAATCTATATTATATTTTTTCACAAATTCAGCAGAGAAGATCCCAGTAGGTACGGCTATTATCGAATACCCCAATATCATGACAACCGCAGATAGAAACTGCCCAATGTCTGTCATTGGTGTAATATCTCCATACCCAACTGTTGTTAACGTAACAATGGCCCAATAGATCCCTTTCGGAATGCTGGAAAATGCTGGATTAACTTGATTCTCAAACGTATACATAATGGTTCCAATCAAGATGGATGAGAAAAATGCAAATAGCATGAAAATCAATATTTTGTAAAAACTATGTTTTAAAACATTGATTAAGAAAGCAGCTTCAGTAAGAAATTTGTTGAGTTGTAAAATTCTGAAAATTCTTAACACTCTCAATATCCGAATGATCCCTAATGTTTGAACACCAGGAATTATGAATATCAATAGCGTTGGGAGAATAGATAAGAAATCAATGATACCATAAAAAGAGACAATATATTTCCAGGGTTTGTTTAAACAATAGATTCTTAAAATGTATTCTACTGTGAATAATATGGTGATGATAAATTCTGTTTTTTGTAAAGTAATCCCCATTTTTTGATGAATAAAGGGAACAGAATCAAGGATTACCAATAGAACACTAAAAAGAATGGCAATAATCAGGTAAATATCGAAAAGCTTACCGGCTTTGGTATTAGATTGAAAAATGATTGCATAAAGCTTTTTTTTATCCATTTTTAGAAATGTTGGTATCATAGTATTGACAAATTGAATCATCAAAAATAACATTTTTTTTTAGTGCTGCAAAAGTACAAAATTGTATTTGTCAAAATACAGAATGATCCTTCTTTTATCAACATTTTTAGCTATTTTTGTAGTTTAAAAAATCACCATGATAAAAATTGAAAATATTGAAAAAAGTTATGGTTCCTTAAAGGTTCTGAAAGGAGTTCATTTAGAGATTCAAGAGGCTCAAATTACAACTATTGTAGGGGCGTCAGGAGCAGGAAAATCTACCTTGCTTCACCTTATTGGAACATTGGATAAACCGGATCAGGGTGAAATTACAATGGATGGAGTCTCCCTTTTTTCACTAAATGACAAACAACTGTCCGCTTTTAGAAATCAAAATATTGGTTTTGTTTTTCAATTTCATCATTTACTTCCTGAGTTTAACGCAGTTGAGAATGTGGCTCTACCCGCCATGATTAAAGGTTTACATAAAAAGGAAGCGATTCAGAAAGCAAAAGAGTTGCTCGACTTTTTAAAATTATCTGACAGAATTGATCATAAGCCATCTGAACTTTCCGGAGGAGAACAACAACGTGTGGCTGTAGCCAGAGCATTGATTAACAACCCCAAACTGATCTTGGCAGATGAACCTTCCGGAAACCTGGATTCTGAAAATGCCAGAAAACTACATCAACTATTTTTCGATTTAAGAGACCGGTTTCATCAAACGTTTATTATTGTAACCCACAATGAAGAGTTGGCAAACCTTTCAGATCGGAAGGTAATCATCAAAGATGGTGTTGTTCTGGAATAGTTAAGGTGTTGGTTTGATAATCACCCTTTGGTCCGTTTTTGCTTCTATTTTTTTTCCTTCATAAGTGATCTGTTTAATCCGTTCTATATAAACATCACGGATCAGCACACCGGTATACAGAACTTTTTCAAATTGGATTCCCTCTAAAAAGCCATCCCCACCATGTTGAAGAAAATCGAGTGTGATCATTTTATACACTTTCTGATCATCAATGGGGACACCATTGATGGTATAAGAAACGATTCTCCCATTTTGAAAAACAGTTTGAGATTGTGACAAGGCCCCATTCTCTTTTTCGGAAAACCTTTTATACATCTTTCTCAGTTCACTCCCTTTAAGATACAAAATTACAGCATAGTTATCAAAAGGAGCGATCTGGTAAATATGTTCTACCTTGATTTTTCCGGCATTTAAATTTGCCCGTATACCTCCAAAGTTGATCAAAGACAGATCAATAGATTCCTGCAAACCCTGAGATTTAAAATATTGATTTCCAAATATCAATAATTGATCTGCCAGAAAATTCGATAGCGCACTTTGGGGTTTAAATCTGGGAAGATCAATTGAGGCTTCTCCAATCACTTCATTTAGCTTTTCTCCCATTTGTGTTCTTAGATTCTCTATGAAAGTAGCTATGGTGAGATCAACAGGCTCATCATAAACAGAATCCATCAGAACAGATTCATATTGATAAGTAAATTTTTTGGATCCATTTTGAGCAGAACAAACACCCAAAAAGGTTCCAGTCACTATTAAAAGCAGGAGAAAGTGTTTAAAAAAGGGTTGTGAATGTAGTATCATGATTCACTATTTTAATAACATTTGGGCGATCTCAACAGCATTTGTTGCCGCTCCTTTTCTAAGATTGTCAGAAACAATCCACATGTTTAATGTATTGGGTTGTGAGCAATCTCTTCTGATTCTGCCCACAAAGACATCATCTTTTCCTTCAGCTGTGAGGGGCATAGGGTAAAGGTTTTCAGAAGGATTATCCAGAATGGTTACTCCATTCATTTGTTCCAGAAGTTCATAAACCTTTTTCATATCAAAATCATTATAAAACTCCACATTAACAGATTCAGAGTGCCCTCCAAAAACAGGAACTCTGACAACAGTAGCAGAAACCTGAATGGAATCATCACGAAGAATCTTTTTGGTTTCATTGATTAGTTTTGTTTCTTCTGTTGTGTTTCCATCTGGTTCAAAAGTACCCCCATGTGGTAAAACATTGAGATCTATTTGGTAAGGATACACTTTGTCATGAGGGGCTCCTGATCTTTCTGCATTTAACTGTTCTACTGCTTTAACTCCTGTTCCGGTCACCGACTGATAAGTAGAAATCACAATCCTCTTGATTTTAAATTCTTTATGAAGAGGAGCCAGAGCCATTACCAGTTGTATGGTTGAACAGTTAGGGTTTGCAATAATCTTATCAGTTGATCTCATCACATCTCCATTGATTTGAGGAACCACTAAGGGAATATAATCAAACATTCTCCAGGCAGAGGAGTTATCTATAACCACACTACCAACAGCAGCAAATTCAGGTGCATATTGAAGAGAGGTGGTTCCACCAGCTGAAAAAATAGCGATATCCGGTTTTTGAGAAATGGCATCCGAAATAGAAACGATTGGATACTCCTTGCCACAAAAAACAACCTTTTTACCAACTGATTTTGAAGATGCAACAGGTATAAAATTGATGTTATGAAATCCTCTTTCTTCGAGTACTTTCATCATAATAGTTCCCACGAGGCCTGTAGCTCCAACCAATGCAATTTTTTTCATTTTTTGTAAGTATTATTTGTGATTTGAATAGGCAAAAATACAAAAAAAAATGAATGCTGGAGCGTTGAAGTTTTGTATCAGGGAATCATGACCAAAAGTGTAAAAAAATGATATTCTAATAAATTAGGGGTACTGTTTTGATGAAAAAAATGGAGTTTTTTAAATGAGTTTAAAATGAAATAAATAGGGAAAAAATGACCCGTTTTTTAATAGAATATCTCCACAGAGCTCCGCCGATCGTTTTGTCAGGAACGTCCAATGCATTAGGGATTTGAAGGGCGGCGAAGCCGGTGCGAAGCACGGGAGCGAAGCGTACCCCGGAAAAGCCCGACCCCGAGCGAAGCGAGGGGGAATGCCCAAATCATAATTTAAAAAATGTAACATTATAAAAAAAAAAGTACTAATAAAATGCATTAATAAACTATATATCCTTTTTTTTCGTTATTGAAAAGTATTAAATAAAAAATATCACATTGGAATTTCAAATTATCAATATTGTATGAATTGTTCTATTCAAAAGAAAATCAGTGTAATGATTGTATGCTCAATCATTAGTTTTACTCTTTTTGCACAAAGAGGGTCTATTCAAGGGATCGTTTCGGATTCAACAGAGAAACAAAAAATGCCCTTTGTAAGTGCATTTCTTTTTGATGCGAAGGATAGTTCATTTGTGAAAGCAGAGATTACAGACCAAAAAGGATTGTTTAAATTTGATTTGTTATATAATGGACTCTATTATGTACAGATCCATTTTGCGATGTATGAAAAATGGTACAGTGATACCATCAGAATACATTCAGATCAACGAAATGTTGATATGGGAGAGATCTTTTTGAAACCACAAACCAACATGTTACAGGGGGCTGAAGTTGTTTTTATGAGACCATTATTTGAGGAGAAACCCGGAAAACTGATAATGAATGTGGAATCACATCCCACAGCAGCTGGGGATAACCTGTTTGAACTTCTACGTAAAACACCCTCTGTTACAATTGATAATGATGAAAATATTCTCATTAACGGAAAAAGTGGTGTTACTTTTCTGATCAACAACAGATCTGCCCGCTTATCCGGGGATGAACTTACTAATTTTCTCAAAAGTACGTCTGCAGCTTCTGTGGATAAAGTTGAAGTGATCAATAGCCCATCCTCCAAATATGACGCCGAAGGAGCAGCAGGGATGATCAATATTATCCTTAAAAAAGATGATAAACTGGGCTTAAATGGAAATCTATATGCATCCGGTTCTGTGAGTAGAGATTGGGCACACAGTGAAGGTATTCATCTGAATGCCAGAGTTGGAAAACTCTATGTTTCCGGTAGATACGGTTATAACTGGAGACAAAACTCCAATGGAAATACCAATAAGATAACCTATTTTAGAAAAGATGGAACCACATCATCGATTACCAATAATGAAAAAGAGGATGAACTTTGGTCAAATTTAAGTACGAATAATAGTCATTCCTATTCATTAAATGCAGAATATCAATTAGATAAAAAGAACTCTTTTGGGGTTTCCTATAGGGGTGGAATTAGTGAAAATCAATATACCAATCTAACCAACACCCGGATATATACGAATGAGATTATGGACTCTTCCTATTCTAAAGAGCTTACCAATAATTCCCAAAGTTTCCGTAATTTTTTGAGTTTATTTTACAGGTATGATTTTGACTCTACCGGTTCCCATTATATGGAAGTGGATATGGATTACTCCGGTAATAATTCCAGAGATGATAATTTGAATCAATATCAATACTATTCAGATGATTTTACTACACCTAGTTTTGTACAAAACCGACGTGTGTTTAAATTTCCGAAAACGTATGATAGTTATTCGTTTCAGGCGTATTATGAAAAGGATCATGAGGGGGTTAGTTTTGAATCCGGGTTGAGTTCCTCCCTGGTACAAAATGTGGATAAGAGTGTGAATATGATTAATGATCAGTTGATTGGATATCTGACTAACCATTTTGAATATATGGAGAATATCAGCAGTGCCTATTTTTCTATTAATACGAAACTGGATGATATTACCGATCTCAGAGCAGGATTAAGAGGGGAGCTCTCTTATATCAACGGTACTTTACTGACCACATCAGAATCTCACTCCAGTCTCTATTTCGATCTATTTCCCAACATTTACTTTTCATTTAAGTTGCCGAAGAAAAACAATATTAATTTTGGTTACCAGTCCAGGATCTCCAGACCCCGTTTCCAAAATTTGAATCCCTTTGTGGATGTTTCAGAACAGTTGGTTGTTTCGACTGGAAATCCTTTGTTGAAGCCGGAGTATTCTCACAATTTTTCATTAGGTTATTCCTGGAATTATGCTTTGTTTTTCAGAGTGGGGTATTTTTATACGATCAATGAATATGATTATGCCAGAGTTATTGATCCAACAACAGGCGTTACGACCCGTTTCC
>Ga0116152_10001114_pt1 | contig 22072 bp, 23 predicted proteins | sample AD_UKC119_MetaG_FD_89894 | JGI IMG/M metagenome (GOLD analysis project Ga0116152, IMG submission 89894) | Active sludge microbial communities of municipal wastewater-treating anaerobic digesters from Hong Kong - AD_UKC119_MetaG | ecosystem: Engineered > Bioreactor > Anaerobic > Digestate...
GCACCGGGCAAACAGAATATGGAGGGATCCATGAAACCCGAAGTCTACGGCTTCTTCGACGAAGCGACCTTTACCATCACCTACGTCGTGCGCGACCCCAACAGCAAGAAATGCGCGATCGTCGATTCGGTGCTCGACTTCGATTATGCCTCGGGGCGCACCGACACGCGCTCGGCCGATGCGGTGATCGCCTTCGTTCGGGACAAGGGGTTCGAGGTCGAATGGCTGCTGGAAAGCCACGTCCACGCCGACCACCTGTCGGCCGCGCCCTATCTGCAAGAGAAGCTGGGCGGCAAGATCGGCATCGGCGCGAACATCACCGTCGTTCAGAACACCTTTGGCAAGGTCTTCAACGAGGGCACCGAATTCCAGCGCGACGGTTCGCAGTTCGACCAGCTGTTCCGTGAAGGCGACAGCTTCCACATCGGCCAGATGCGCGGCGACGTGCTGCACACGCCCGGCCACACGCCGGCCTGCCTGACCTATGTCGTGGGCGATGCGGCCTTTGTCGGCGACACGCTGTTCATGCCCGACTTTGGCACCGCGCGCTGCGATTTCCCCGGCGGTTCGGCGGAAACGCTCTATGCTTCGATCCAGAAGATCCTGTCGCTGCCCGATGAAACCCGCATCTTCGTCGGTCACGACTACAAGGCGCCGGGGCGGGACGAATACGCCTGGGAAACCACCGTGGCCGAACAGAAGGCGTTCAACATCCACGTCGGTGCCGGAAAACCGGCCGCGGATTTCGTGTCGATGCGCACGGCGCGCGATTCGACCCTGGCCATGCCGCGCCTCATCATCCCGTCGCTGCAAGTGAACATGCGCGCGGGTCAGATGCCCCCGCCGGAAGACAACGGCGTGAGCTATCTGAAGGTTCCGGTCAACGGGATCTGACGACATCCCCCGGGGCCGGGGACGGGCGGCACGCCGCCCGATACCGGCCCGGGACCTTCGCGACGGCGGCCAACGCCGAACCATCAGATGCCCCTGAAAAACGGGCACGACAAAACGGGAAATACTTCATGGAAACCGATTGGATCTGGGGCCTCGTCGGGGGTCTCATGATCGGCGCTGCGGCGTCGTTCTATCTCCTCGTGAACGGCAGGATCATGGGGGCTTCGGGCATCATCGGCGGGCTGGTGGATCGCACGGGCTGGTCCACCTGGGCCGAGCGCCTGGCCTTTGTCGCCGGCCTCGCGCTGATCCCCGCACTGCTGAAGCCGGTCTACAACGTGCCGGTGCTCACCCACATCACCGACAACATTCCCGCGGTGATCCTTGCCGGGCTGCTGGTGGGGATCGGCACGCGGTTGGCGAACGGCTGCACCTCGGGTCACGGAGTCTGCGGGATCTCGCGCCTGTCTCTGCGCGGAATCGCCGCGACGATGTTCTACCTGATTTCCGGCGGCCTCGCCGTCATCGTCTTCCGTCACCTGCTGGAGACCATCTGAATGCTGCGCAACCTCACCTCGTTCATCGCCGGCGGCCTGTTCGGCGCCGGTCTGCTCGTGTCGGGCATGACCAACACCCAGAAGGTCCAGGGCTGGCTCGACATCTTCGGCGACTGGGACCCGACGCTGGCCTTCGTCCTGACCGGCGCGATCCTGCCGACCATGTTGGCCTGGAACCTCGCCGCGCGGCGCGCGCGCCCGCTTCTGGGCGGCGACATGCCCGGCAAGCCCGGCACCCAGGTCGATCGCAACCTGATGATCGGATCGCTGATGTTCGGCGCCGGCTGGGGGCTGGTGGGCCTGTGCCCGGGGCCGGCGGTGGCCTCGATCAGCTGGGGCGGCGTCGGCGGCGTGGTCTTCCTGTTGGCGATGTTTGCCGGTATGTATGTCGCGCCGGCCTTCCGCATCCGCTTCAACGCGATGGCGGCGGCCCTGAGTTGAGACCGATCACAGGACGCACGCCATGGACATCCGCCCGCTGACCGACGCCTACAGCGTCACCCCGCAGATCGCCCCCGAAGATATCCCGGCCCTCGCCGCGGCCGGATACACCACGGTGATCTGCAACCGCCCCGACGCCGAGAACCCGGCCCCGCTCCAGGCCGAGGCCGTGCGCGCCGCCGCCGAGGCCGCGGGCCTGGTCTTCGTCCTCAACCCGGTGATGCCCGGGCAATTGACGATGGAGAACGTCGAAACCCAGCGCGCCGCCATCGACGGCGCGCCGGGCAAGGTGCTGGCCTATTGCGCGTCGGGCAACCGCTCGTCGATCGTCTGGGCGCTGGCCAACGCAGGCCGCGTGCCGACCGACGATCTGATCGCCGCGGGCGCCCGCTACGGCTACCAACTGGCCCAGTTCCGCGACATGATCGACCGGCTCGCGCAGGGCTGAGGGTCGCCCGCGCCCCGCCGCGCCGCCGAACCGCCGCCGAACCTTTGTCCCCGAACGTGTGTCAGGGGCGCTTCGTATCCGGCCCATCTTCGTGCCGGAAATATCCTCGGGGGGTGAATTCGCGGCACGCGAAGAGGGGGGCAGACAGCCCCCCTTTTCCTGTTCCCGTTTCGCGTTTCAGCGATCGTTCAGATAGCGCCCGACAAAGGCGTTCGCATAAGGCACGGCACCCGTGCGATAGGCTTCGTAGCTGTCGAGAACCCGGGCCGCGTCGGCCGAGGCCGCGCGCTGTTCCTCGCGCACTTCGTCCCATGCGGTCTTCATCGCCGCGACGACCTCGTCGGGGAACGACAGGAACTCGACGCCCGCCTCTTGCAACGACGCCATGGCGGTGACGTTGAAATAGTCGAACTGCGCCAGCGTCTCCATCGCCGCCTGCGCCGCGGCGGCCTCGATGATCGCCTTCAGATCGTCCGAGAGCCCGGCCCAGGCGTCGGTGTTGACGACCACCTGCAACGCCGCGCCGGGTTCGGCATAGGCAGGCGTGTAACACAGGTTGGTGATGCGTTGCAGGCCAAAGGCCTGGTCCAGCAGCGGACCCACCCATTCGGCCGCGTCGATCGCGCCCGATTGCAGCGCCTGGAAGATCTCGGTCGCGGGCATCAGGATCGCGTTGACCCCCAGCTTGCGCATCATCTCGCCGCCCAGGCCGGCGATGCGCATGTTCAGGCCCTGAAGATCGGCCAGGCTGTCAATGCGCGACTTGAACCAGCCGCCCGCCTGGGTGCCCGAGTTGCCCGAATAGAAGGGCTTGAGGTTGCGCTCGGCGTAGATCTCGTCCCAGATCTGCTGGCCGCCCCCCCATTTCAGCCAGGCGTAATGCTCGTTCGCGGTCAGGCCGAAGGGCACGCCGGTGAACCAATGCGCCGCGGCGGTCTTCGAGGCCGCGTAATAGGGCGTGCCGTGGCCGATGGGGGCGTTGCCCGCCTGCACGGCGTCCTCGACGGCAAAGGGCGGCACCAGTTCGCCCGCGCCGTAAACGGTGATGACCATGCGCCCGCCCGACAGCTGCTCGACCAGTTCGGCAAAGCGGGTGGCATTGGTGCCCACGCCCGGCGCCGGCTTGGGAAAGGACGAGGGCATGTTCCACTCGATCCGCTCCTGCGCGATGGCGGGGGCGGCGACTCCGGCAACGGCCGCGATGCCGGCACCGCTTTTCAGAAAGGTTCTGCGTTTCATGAGAGAGACTCCTCAGTTGAACATCAGGTCGGGCAGCCAGGTGGCCAGCCCAGGGAACACGAACACCAGCGCCAGCGCCAGGATCTGGATCAGCACGAAGGGGATCACGCCGCGATAGATGTCGAGCGTGGTGATCCCCTGGGGTGCGACCGACCGGAAATAGAATAGCGCAAAGCCGAAGGGCGGTGTGAGGAAACTGGTTTGCAGGTTCATCGCCATCAGCACCGCGAACCAGACCGGCGAAATGTCGCCCGCCAGAACCGCCGGACCCAGCAGCGGCACGACGATATAGATGATCTCGACCGCCTCGAGGATGAACCCCAGGGCAAAGACCAGCGCCATGATGGTCACCAGCGCCCCCAGGTGCCCGCCCGGCATCGCCGCCATCAGGTCCTGGACCGCGTGCTCGCCGCCAAAGCCGCGGAACACCAGCGACAGCATCGACGCCGCGATGACGATCCCGAACACCATGCCCGAAATCTTCATCGTCTCGATCAGGGCGCCGGCCAGCATCCGCCCGCGCAACAGCCGCGCCGCCGCAACCGCCACCCCCAGCGCGATCAACCCGGCCGCGGCCACGCTGACGATGCCGGCGACGCTGTCCAGCCCGGGCCGGCCAAATCCCGCGACCTTCAGCGCCACCAGCGCAAAGGCGGCCAGCCCCGCCGAGGCGATCAGCGCGCGTTCCCAGCCCGCACGACTGATCGTGAACCCCGCCATCAGCCCGGCGCCGACCGCGCCCAGCCCCGCGGCCTCGGTCGCGGTGGCGATCCCCCCCAGGATCGAGCCCAGCACCGCCAGAATCAGCAGCAGGGGCGGCAGAAAGGTGAACAGGACTTCGGACATCGCCACCGGTTCATGCGCGGTCTTGCGCACCCGCCCGGGCCGCAAGGTGATCGCCAGCCACAGCGCATAGAGCCCGACCAGCACCAGCCCCGGCACCATCGCGCCGGCGAAAAGATCCGCCACCGATACGGGCTGCGGGGCAAAGTTCCCGGCGCGTTGCTGGGCCTCAAGATAGGTGTTGCCGATCTGGTCGCCCAGCAGCACCAGCAGGATCGACGGCGGGATGATCTGCCCCAGCGTGCCGGCGGCGCAGATCAGCCCCGCCGCCTGCCGCCTGGGCACGCCCGCCTCGATCATCGGTGTCAGCGCGATCAGCACCAGCATCACCACCGTCGCGCCGATGATCCCGGTCGAGGCTGCGATGATCGCGCTGAACGCCAGCACCGACAACGCCATGCCCAGCGGCGAGCCCCCCAGCAGCCGCGCCAGCACCCGCAGCATCGCCTCGGCCAGGTTCGCGCGCTCCAGAAAGACGCCCATCAGAACGAACAGCGGCACCGCCATCAGCAGCGTATTGGTCATCACCCCCCAGACCCGGGCAGGATAGACGTTGAGGAACCCCAGGTCGAACAGCCCGAATTGCGCGGCGATCACCGCCAGCACGAAGGGCACGCCCGAAATCGCCAGCATCGCGGGAATGCCCGACAGGATCCCCGCGAACAGCGCCAGGAACAGGACGATCAGCATCGCCTCCTGGCCGGTCATGCCCGGCCCGCCCGCAGCACCGCCGCCAACCCCTGCACGACCATCAGCGCCGCCGCCACCGGCAGCGCCGTCTTTACCAGGAAAAGCCCGCCCAGCCCCCCGGGGGTGGTCGAGCCCTCGCGGATCGACCACGCGAACAGCACATCCCCCCACCCGGCCCAGACGATCAGCGCAAAGACCGGCGCCAGGAACAGCAGCCAGGCGACGGCATCGGCACGCGGCAGGTAGGTCGCCGGAAGACGCTCGGATACCACCTCGACGCGGACGTGGCCGCCCCGGGCGTGGCACACCGGAACCGACAGGATCAGAAAGACCGCAAAGGCGTAACTCGCGAGATCCTGCATCTTGATCGAGCCGGCGCCAAAGCCATAGCGCAGCACCACATTGACCAACACCATCAGCACCAAGACGCCGCCCGCCGCCATGCACAGCGCCAGCGTGGCGCGGTCCAACATGCGGGCGATCCTCAGGAAACTGGCGGTCACGGGGTGTCCTTCCTTGTGCCGTGCCATGCAAACGCCTTGGCCTCGCCGCTGTCAAGAACCCCCGTCAGGGACCGCACTCATGCACCGGGCCCGGTCCCGCTGCCGGGCGCAGGACGGCTGAGCAGAAAGACCGCCACCGCCAAAAGAACCGCGCCCTGGATCCACAGCACGCGGGCCGGCACGCCCAGGGCCAGGCTCAGGCCAAAGGCAGCGCCCATCGCCAGCAGCGCCAGCCCCTTGGCCCGGCCGGAAATCGCCCCCTCGGCGCGCCAGTCCCGGATCGGCGGGCCCAGGCGCGGGTGCTCGACCAGCCACATCTCCAGCCGCGGCGAGGAACGCGCAAAGCAAAAGGCCGCCAGCAACAGCAAGGGCGTGGTCGGCACCAGCGGCAGGACGATCCCCGCGACGCCGACTGCCAGGGCCAAACCGCCCGCTAGGATCCAGATCAATCGCACCATGACCGAAAGATAATCCCCCCGGGCAGGGGCGAAAAGCCCCGCGCCTTCTTTGTGCCGGAAATATCCTCGGGGGTTTCCCAAGGGGGTGGAAAACCCCCTTGGGGCGGGGGGTTTGGGGGGCAGCCGCCCCCCAAGCTCACCGGAAATGCTTGGCCAGTTTCAGACCCTGGCCCTGATAATTCGATGCGATCCCCGCGCCATAGAGCCTGTCGGGCACCGCGGCCATGCGCTCGTAGACCAGCCGCCCGACAATCTGCCCGTGTTCCAGCGCAAAGGGCGCCTCGTGGCAGCGCACCTCCAGCACGCCGCGCGCGCCCACGCCCCCCGCCGCCGCATGGCCGAAACCGGGGTCGAAGAATCCCGCGTAATGCACCCGAAACTCGCCCACCATCGCCAGATAGGGCGCCATCTCGGCGGCGTAGCCGGGCGGGATGCAGACCGCCTCGCGGCTGACCAGGATATAGAACGCGCCCGGGTCGAGGATCAGTTGCCCCGAGGTCGCGTGCAATTCCTCCCAGAATTCGGCCGGGTCATAGGCCCCGACACGATCGAGGTCGATCACCCCCGCGTGCGGCTTGGCCCGATAGCCCAGCAGGTCGCCCGTCTGCGGGCGCAGATCGACCGAGAACCCCAAACCCTCGGAAATCACCGCCCGCCCCGAGACCAGCGGCACCTCGGCGTTCAGCGCGACCAGCTCGGCATCCGACAGCACCGCCTGACCGCGCCTGAGGCGGATCTGGTTCAGCCGCATCCCGGGGCGCACCAGCACGGAAAACGACCGCGGGCAGATCTCGGCATAGAGCTTGCCACTGTAACCCGCTGGAATCCGGTCGAATTCCACGCCGTCGTCGGTGATGACGCGGACCAGAAGATCCAGCCGCCCGGTCGAGCTTTTGGCATTGGTCACGGCGCTGAGATCGGCGGGCAGGGCCAGGTTTTCGGCCAGTTCGACGACATACACGCAGCCCTTTTCCAGCACCATGCCCGACCCCAGGGCAAAGCGATGCATCTCGAACTCGGGCAGGCGTTCGGCCACGGTGCGCCCCTTGCCGGGCAGGAAGGACGCCCTCAGCCGCACCGCGACCGTTCCCAGCCGCAAATCCAGGCTGGCGGGCTGGACCTGGTCGGGCAGAACCGCAGGATCGGCGGCGATGGCGCCGGTTTCGATCAGATGGCGCAGGTCTTGCGAGGGCAGCACGCCGGGATGACGGGTCACGGAATCCTTGGTCATCGCGGTTCCTTATGGACGAACGGCCCGTAGCGGGTGCCACGGGCCGTTTGTTGAAATGGTCGGGCTGGCGAGATTCGAACTCACGACCTTCCGCCCCCCAGACGGACGCGCTAACCAGACTGCGCCACAGCCCGACGAGGCGCTTTCTACCGCTTTTCACGCCGGGGGCAAGCGGCAAATTGCACGCTCGGGCGGGAAATTTTCCCGGGGCCGGCACGATGCGGGCCCGCGGGCCACGCCTACCAGCGCCCGGCGCCCGAGGCCTCGGACATGCGTTCGAGCAAGGTGTCGATGCGCCGCGACAGCAGGTCCAGCCGGTCACGCCGTGGCCCAAGCCGGCCGCGCGGCATGGCCCGCAACTGCCGCGCGATCTGCGCGCGCTCGGACGTTTCGGCGGGATCGAAGGCGGGCGGGTCGGACGCGCGTGCAAAGGTCGGGGGCAGGGCGCCCGACGGCACCTTGGGCGCGGCGGGCTGATCCGGGGTCAGGGTCTCGCCGTCGGTCATGACGGTGTCCTCGTTCGGCGCATCGGCGGTGGCGGTCGGCGGGATGGGCGGGGGTGGCGGTGCGTCGACAGTGGCGTGCAGCGCGGACACGTCGGGCGCCGGTTCGGCGTCCTCGGCCGGAACCGCGGCCTGCGCCGCACCGGGCATGTCGACATCCGCGACGACGGGCGCTGCGACGGTTTCGGCCACAGAGTCGGCCACAGCGTCGCTGGCGAACGCCACGGTTTCGGCCTCGTCCGCCCCGGTCGCAACCGCCACGGCGATGGCGTCGGTCGCGGCGTCCTCAAGCGGCGCGGCTTCGGCTTGCGGATCGACAATCGCCTCGACCGGGTCGCCCAGCGTCAGCGGGCCACCCAGGCCGGCGACGTATTTCACGCCCTCGTCCTGCAACACGCGCTGCACGCCGCGAATCGTCATCTCGCGCTCTTGCAGAAGGAAGCGAATTCCGTTGATGAGGGCCACGTCATCGGGACGGTAATAGCGGCGCCCCCCGGCACGCTTGACGGGTCGGATCTGGTAGAACTTGCTCTCCCAAAAGCGCAGCACATGCGCCGGAGTCCCAAGAATTTCGGCCACTTCGCTGATCGTGCGAAAGGCCTCGGGCGCCTTTTTCATGCGTTACGCCTTGCTGTGCAGATTCCCGCGCGAAACCCGATCCTTCATCAGATGCGACGGGCGGAAGGACAACACACGGCGCGGACTGATCGGCACTTCCTCGCCGGTCTTGGGATTGCGTCCCATGCGTTCGGTCTTGGCGCGGACACTGAACGTGCCAAAGGACGAAATCTTGACCTGCTCGCCCTCGACCAGGGCGTCGGACATGTACTGGATCACCGCCTCGACCAAGGCGGCGGATTCGTTTCGCGACAGGCCGACCTCGCGGAACACCGCTTCGCTGAGATCCATGCGTGTCAGAGTCTTGCCGCTCATCACAATTCCCCCACGTGTGGCTGGCCGCTGACGCAAAGATGCGACAAGGGAATTCTTCTGTCAACACTGGGGTTTGCGCCCCATTGTTGAAAGGGCCGGTTACCAGCGCAGAACGACCGCGCCCCAGGCCAGACCGCCGCCGATTGCCTCGGTCACGAGCAGATCGCCCGGCTTCAGCTTGCCCTCGTCGGCGCCGACCGACAGGGCCAGCGGAATCGATGCGGCCGAGGTGTTGCCGTGGTCCTGCACGGTGACGATCACCTTGTCCATCGGCAGGCCCAGCTTTCGGGCGGTGCCCTGGATGATGCGGATGTTCGCCTGGTGCGGCACGATCCAGTCCACGTCCGCTGCACCCAGACCGGCCTTTTCCAGAGCCGTTTCAGCGGTTTGCGCCAGTTTCTCGACCGCGTGGCGGAAGACCTGGTTGCCCTGCATCCTGAGATAGCCCGCGGTCCCGGTCGAGGACACGCCACCATCGACATAAAGCAGTTCGCGGTGGCGCCCGTCGGCGTTGAGGTCGGTGGACAGGATGCCCCGGTCCGAGGGCGCGCCCGCGCCGGGCTGCGCGTCGAGAATCAGCGCCCCGGCGCCATCGCCGAACAGCACGCAGGTGGATCGGTCGGTCCAGTCCATGATCCGGCTGAACGTCTCGGCGCCGATCACCATGACGCGCCGCGCCTGGCCCGAGACGATCAGCGCATTGGCGTTGGCCAGCGCATAGATGAATCCCGCGCAAACCGCCTGCACGTCAAAGGCGTAGGCCCTGTTCGCGCCGATCCCGGCCTGCACCATCGTCGCGACCGAGGGAAAGGTGTAGTCCGGAGTCGAGGTGGCGACGATGATCGCATCCAGCGTGTCGGCGTCCACCCCGGCCTTGTCCAGCGCCGCGCGCGCCGCCTCGACCGCCAGATCCGAGGTCCGCTCGTCCTTGGCCGCGAAATGGCGCCGTTCGATGCCCGAACGGGCCACGATCCATTCGTCCGAGGTATCCAGCGTCTCGGCAAAGGCTGCGTTGGGGACCACACGCGCGGGCAGGTAGTGCCCGGTGCCGATGACGACTGCGCGGGTAACCGAATTCTGGGTCATGCCGACTCTCCGTTGGGGTCCGCATCCTGCGCCGCCTTGGCGGCGATCACAAGCCGTTCCGCCATGCGCCCGCGATACCCCGAATGCGCCAGTTTGGCCGCCAGTCCGATGGCGGCCGCGATGCCGGTGGCGTCCGCCGATCCGTGCGACTTGACCACGGTGCCGTTCAGGCCCAGGAACACGCCGCCGTTGACCCGACGCGGGTCGATGCGGCTGCTGAGACGTTTCAACGCCCCCCGCGCTAGCAGTGCGCCGATCATCGACAACGGCCCCGACCGGAACGAGGCGTTCAGGAAGTCGCCGATCAGCTTGGCGGTGCCTTCGCCGGTCTTCAACGCGATGTTGCCGGTGAACCCGTCGGTGACGATCACGTCCACGCGGTCCGAGGGGATGTCCGATCCTTCGACGAACCCCACGAATTCATAGCGTCCCGTGTCCTGCTGCCGGGCGATCAGCTCGTGCGCGGACTTGATCTCGGCCCGGCCCTTGTGTTCCTCGGTGCCGACGTTGAGCAGGCCGACCCGAGGACGCGGTTCGCCGAACCCGTTGCGGAAATAGGTCACGCCCATGATGGCATAGGCCAGCAGATCCTCGGCCTCGGCCTTCACATCGGCGCCGACGTCGAGCATGGTGTTGAACCCGTGCCGCCCGCGCGAGGGCCACAGGCAGGCGATGGCGGGGCGGTTCACGCCCTCCATCCGGCGCAGTTGCAGCATCGACACCGCCATCAGCGCGCCGGTGTTGCCACAACTCACCGCCGCCTGGGCGTCGCCCTCCTTGAGGGCGCTGATGGTGGACCACATCGAGGTGTCCTTGCCGTGGCGCATGACGTGGCTGGGCTTGTCCTCCATCGTCACGGCGCGTTCGGCGTGCACGACGCGCAAACGGCCCGCCAGCGCGGGCTGGCGGGCGGTCAGCGGTTCCAGGACCGCCGTGTCGCCGTGAAGCAGGATCTCGATCCGGGGATCTGTTCGCAAGGACTGCTCGCAGCCCGCGACCACCGCCGCCGGACCCCGATCGCCCCCCATCGCATCGACGGATATGACGATCCGGCCCTCGGCGGATCTGTCCACCGGGTTCCCGGCGTGCGGATGTTCCTGTGCGGAAGTCATCAAAGCGCCGCCGGTCGGAACCGTCAGGCCGCGTCGTCGTCCAGATCGACCTCGGCGCGGACGACGACCTCGCGGCTGTCATAATGCCCGCACGAGGGGCAGACGTGGTGCGGGCGCTTCAGCTCGCCGCACGAGGGGCATTCGTTGGGGTTGCCCGCGACGAGAGCGTCATGCGCGCGGCGCATGTTGCGGCGGGAACGGGTCACGCGGTTCTGTTGAACGGCCATGTCAACCTCTGATAGTTCGGCGGGCACGACCGTGCGGCCCGTGTCTGTGGAAACTGCTGCGACGGCTCCTCTACACCGCCGGGGCGGTCAGGGAAAGCCCTGTCTTGCACGAGGCGCGGAACATACGAGCATTTCTCAAGCGCGCAAGGGAAAATTCAGTCCGTCGCAGGGCCCTTTTTCAGCCCCGCCAGCGCCGCGAAGGGATTCGGTCGCGCGTCCTCGGCCCCCGCGCCGGTGATCGAGTCGGGCAGATCCGCCCCCTCGGCGCGCGGGTAATCGGGCAGCGCCAGGGCCAGCGCCTCGGCCATGACCAGACCCGGGTCGATCTCGGGCGTCAGGGGTTCCAGGGTGTCATCCTCGGGGATTTCGGCCTCGGGTCCCTGGGGGCTGGGCATCTTGCGCAGGTAATGCCGGGTCACGGGCGTATCGACGCGGGTGGTGACCGGCGCGGCGGTGACGACGCAGGCCTGCACCACGGTCGCGCCCAGCGTGCCCTCGAGCCGCCAGTCGTGGCGGCCCTGGGGGGTCAGGCTGCCCTGAAAGGTCAGCTTGCGGATTCGTTCGACCCCCAGGTCGGCGGCCAGTTCGGCGCGCGCCTCGGTCGTGGGGGTCAGGCGAAAGCGCGCGCCCGCCCGGGCGTTCAGATCGGCCAGGCGCAAGGGCAGGGACAGGCCGTCGGTTTCCCTGAGGGGTGCGGTTTCGGTCATGGGGTCTCTCGTGTTTGTGTCCGAGGGCGCAGGGTGTTCCTTTCTTGAACACGCCGGTCCCTTTCTGTAATCCAAAGGCGGCGTGGGGTTCCAGCCCCGCAAACCGATCCCGCACCGGCAGGAGGCCGCCATGACCATGCCCGCGACGACCGCGACCCGAAAGACCCGCCGACGCGGCGGCCTGCGTGCCTGGGCGCTGGGGCTGGGCCTGCTGGCCGCGGCCTGTTCGCCGGTCATGCGCTATCACGGCTATGCGCCCACCGATGCCGACCTGTCGCAGATTCAGGTCGGACGCGATACCCGCGAAACGGTGGCGCAAAAGATCGGCCAACCCGGCATCGGCGGCGTGATGGAGGGGTCGGGCTGGTATTATGTGCAATCCGACTGGCGCCAGCAAAGCTGGCACGCGGCCGAGGAGGTCGATCGCCAGGTCGTCGCCATTTCCTTTGACAGCCGCGACCGGGTGCAGAACATCGAACGCTTCGGTCTGGCCGATGGCGAGGTCGTGCCGCTTTCGCGGCGTGTCACCTCGTCCGGGCCGCGCCCCAGCGTGCTGAGCCAGGTCTTCGCGGTGCTGGGCCAGTTCTCGGCCGCGACCGCGCGCTGATCGTGGCCGGAAGGCGGGTCTGACCATGCGCCCGCCCGACACCGACCCCGACAGCCCCTTTGGCCCGCCGATCGTGCGGGGGGGCTGGTCCGTGCGGCTGGCCACGCCCGAGGACATGCCCGCGATCCTGCTTCTGCGCGCGCGCGCCTTTCGCGGCGGCTCCGAGGACGGCGACGCCCATGACGCGGCCAGCCTGCACTTGTGGGTCGGCACGCCGGGGCAGGGGCCGCGCGCCACCGTGCGGCTGCGGGTGCACCCCGACGGTGCGGCGTTGCTGGGCGGGTATGCCGCCGGACACTATGATCTGCGGGCGCTGGCGGCCTCGGGTGGGGTCACGCTGGAACTGGGCCGGCTTTGCACCGCTGGCGCCGGCGCGGCGACCGACTCGGCGACTGGCGCCGGGGGCGATCTGTTGCGGCTGGTCTGGGCGGGCGTGGCGCGGCTGGTGCAGCGCAGCGGCGCGGCCCGGCTGGTCGGCTGCACCTCGTTTCCGACCACCGACACGGCGGCGCTGGCCCCCGCCTGGGCCTATCTGGCGGCCCGCGCCGCCGCGCCTGCCGAACGCCGCCCCCAACGCAAGGCCCCCGAAACGCACCCCTTTCCGCCCGCCTCGGGGTCCGTGGACGCGGCCGCGGTGGCGCTGCTGCCGCCCTTGCTGCGGGCCTATCTGGCGATGGGGGGCTGGGTGTCGGATCACGCGGTGGTGGACCGCGATCTGGGCACCTGCCACGTTTTCACCTGCGTCGAGGTGGATCGCCTGCCGCCCGCCCGCCGCCGCGCGGTCGAGGCCCTGGCGGCCGGATAGCGCCGCGATCCGGCGAAACACCGGGAAAAGCATGGCCTCCCCTTGCACCGGGTCCGAAAACGGGCTAAGGGGCGCGCACTTCACAGGTGGGGCTGGGCCCTGCGGGGAGACATCCCGCAACGGTCCGCCGGTTGGGCAGATGCCCGAATGCCCCACCCCAGGCGCAAACCGGAAAGGACATGGACATGGCGCTCCCTGATTTCTCGATGCGTCAGCTTTTGGAAGCTGGCGTTCACTACGGCCACCAGACCCAGCGCTGGAACCCGCGTATGGCCCCGTATATCTACGGCGACCGCAACGGCATCCACATCGTCGATCTGACGCAGACCGTTCCGATGCTGGAACAGGCGCTGAAGGTGATCCGCGACACCGTCGCCAAGGGCGGCCGCGTGCTGTTCGTCGGCACCAAGCGTCAGGCCTCGAAGCAGGTCGCCGAAGCCGCGGAAAAGAGCGCGCAGTATTACATGAACCACCGCTGGCTGGGTGGCACGCTGACCAACTGGAAGACCGTGTCGCAGTCGATCCAGCGCCTGAAAGCCATCGACGAGGTGATGGAACGTGGCGCCGCCGGCCTGACCAAGAAAGAGCGTCTGGGCATGGAGCGCGAGCAGGCCAAGCTTCAGGCCTCGCTCGGCGGTATCCGCGAGATGGGCGGTCTGCCGGACCTGCTGTTCGTCATCGACGTGAACAAGGAAGACCTGGCCATCCTGGAAGCCCGCAAGCTGGGCATCCCGGTCGTCGCCGTGGTCGATACCAACTGCTCGCCCGAGGGCGTGGACTACATCATCCCGGGCAACGATGACGCCTCGCGCGCGATCGGCCTTTACTGCGACCTGGTGGCCCGCGCCGCGCTGGACGGCATGTCGGCGCAACTGGGCGCAGCCGGCGTCGATCTGGGTGCGCTGGAAGTCGCCCCCGAGGAAGCAGCCCTGGCGGAAGACGGCAACGCCTGAGCCGGGTCCCTCGGGATCGTTACACGTTTGACATCGGGCAGGGGCATCCCTGCCCGTATCCCCTTTGAAGGAGACAGAATCATGGCGATTACCGCTGCGATGGTGAAGGAACTACGCGATTCGACCGGCGCGGGCATGATGGACGCCAAAAAGGCGCTGACCGAAACCGACGGCGACATGGAAGCCGCGGTTGACTGGCTGCGCACCAAAGGCCTGGCCAAGGCCGCCAAAAAGGCCGACCGCGTCGCGGCCGAGGGCCTGATCGGGGTCTGTGTGGACGGCGGTCGCGGTGTCGCGATCGAGATCAACTCGGAAACCGACTTCGTCGCCAAGAACGAGGATTTCCAGGGCCTGGTGCGCGAGATCGCCAAGGTCGCGCTGCAAACCGGCGAGTCGGTCGAGGTGGTGAAAGCCGCCGACCTGAACGGCGAGACGGTCGAGAACGTCCTCAGCAACGCCATCGCCCGCATCGGCGAGAACATGACCTTCCGCCGGATGCATCTGCTCGAAGGCGACACCGTCGTGTCCTATGTGCACAACGCCGCCAGCGAGGGCATGGGCAAGATCGGGGTTCTGGTCGCGTTGAACGGTCCCAAGGACAAGGCCCAGGAAATCGGCAAGCAGTTCGCGATGCACATCGCCGCGACCGCGCCCATGTCGCTGTCCGAGGCGACCATGGACGCCGAGATCGTCGAGCGTGAGCTGGCCGTGCAGACCGCCAAGGCGCTGGAAGAAAACGCCGCCGCCGCCAAGCCGAAGCCCGAGCAGGTGATCCACAACAACATCATCCCGGGCCGGATGAAAAAGTTCCTCGCCGAGAACACGCTTCTGGGTCAGGCCTTTGTGGTCAACCCCGACCTGACCGTAGAGCAGGCCGCGAAAGAGGCCGGCGTCGAGATCACCGGCTTTGCCCGGGTCGCCGTCGGCGAAGGGATCGAAAAGAAGACCGAGGACTTCGCCGCCGAGGTTGCCAAGACGCTCGCCGGCTGACACCTCACCCGGTTTTGCCTGCCACGGGCGGCCCCGAAACGGGCCGCCCGTTCGCGTTGCGGCGCGCCGAATCGCAGGTTGCGACGGCGATTCGCGTTTGTCGCGCCGGATGGGCTGCTTTCCAAGGATACATTTTCATTTTGCGAATCCCTGCGGGACGCCGCGACTTCGTGGCAGATTTGCACCCCATTTTCGGCCCGCACACCCGGTTTGAGGCCGGAATTGCCCCTGCCATCGCTCGACACTGCGACGAATTTGCGCCAGCAATACCAGATGGTAGGAGTTGCTGGGTGACGGAATGGAGCATCAGAAGGCGGAAACTCTGCGTGGCGATCAGGTGCCCATGCTCAAGGGGCCTTGTCCGGATATCATCCCGCCGGATCTGCCGTGTTTCCTTGCCGAAGTGCTCATGTCCACGGATCGCGGCCTGATCTGGTCGCGCACCACCGAATTCTTCCGGCGTCTCGGGTTCCGTCATGTCCTGTATGGCTATTCCCCGGATTCGCATGGCGCCACGCTTGGATCCACCGACGATTGCTTCATCCTGGCGACGCTGGGCCCCGAGCAAGTCGCCGAGATGTCGAGAGCCGGCTACCATCTGGAAAGCACGACCTTCCACTACGCCCTGAAGACACCCGGAATCGCACCGTTTTCGATGACCTGCGAGGACTGCGGCTTTGCCCCGGACTGGCGCCCGTCCGAGGCTGCGGCCGACTTCTTCGCGCGTCACGGCATGTTGACGGGGTGCTCGATCGGCTTTCCGCCGGAACGCTCGCGGGGGCGGGCGGTGATGACCTTGCTGGGCCCCGAGGGCATGTCGCAAGACTGCATCGACACCCTGATCCAGGCCCGCCACAACGAGATCCTGTCCGTCGCCGCTGTCGCCCATCGGCTGTTGTCCAGCCTGCCGAACCCCAGCAGCACCCGCGTTCTGACCCGGCGCCAGCGCGAGGTCCTGGAATGGGTGGCCGAGGGCAAGACCCTGGCCGACATCGCCCTCATCATGGACATCAAGACCGCGACGGTGGAAAAGCACCTGCGACTGGCGCGCGAAACGCTGGGCGTCGAGACGACGGCCCATGCGCTGATCAAGGCCGCGTTCCTCAACCAGGTTTTCGTGGCCGGCGCCGGCACGCGGGGGGCCGCGATCGGCTGAGGCCCCGCGACGTCCGTATCCGGGCCAAGGCAAGGTAAGGATTTTACTACTGACGCGACGCGGGCCGAGCGGCTACAGTGGGATTGTTAACGAGTGGCCACGAGCACCGTCCCGTTCCGTCCAATTCGGTCCGGGCGCGGGTTTTTGCGCGGATGGCAGGTGTCTCTCTTGCCGTGTCCTTTCCCAACCCGATGCAGCAAGGCTTTCCGGTGCGGTTTCCCCGCACCGGAATGGCCATGCGCTGTGCGCCCCCAGGCGCCGTGCGCCCGGCGGGGGCCCCGAGGGGGTTAGAGGCGGGCGGCCGTCCGGATCGCGCGGATGTTGGCGCCGTAGGGCGCGGGATCGGCGACCGAGCCGCCATTGAACACCGCCGAGCCCGCCACCAGAACATCCGCCCCGGCGGCCGCGACCAGGGGCGCGGTCTCGACCGTCACGCCGCCGTCGATCTCGATATGGATGGGGCGGTCGCCGATCATCGCGCGCAGGGTGCGGATCTTGGCCGTCATGTCGATGAACTTCTGCCCGCCAAAGCCGGGGTTGACGGTCATCACGCAAACCAGATCCGTCAGATCCAGCAGATGCGCCACGGCCTCGGCCGGGGTGCCGGGATTGAGCGCGACCCCGGCTTTTCGGCCGGTGGCCCGGATCGCCTGAAGCGTGCGGTGGATATGCGGGCCGGCTTCGACATGGGCGGTGATGATGTCGGCCCCGGCCTCGGCAAAGGCGTCGATATAGGGATCGACCGGGGCGATCATCAGATGCACGTCCATCACCGTGGTCACATGCCGGCGAAAGGCTTTCACCGCGGGCGGACCGAAGGTCAGGTTCGGCACGAAATGGCCGTCCATCACATCGACATGCACCCAGTCGGCGCCCTGGGCCTCGATGGCGGCGATCTCGCGACCAAAATCGGCGAAATCGGCGGACAGGATCGACGGGGCGATCTTGATGGCGCGGGAAAAGGTCATGGCAGCTCGCGGCGGGTTGTGTCAGGGTTGCTCCACGCCCTAAGCCATCGGCTGGTGTGCGTCCACAGCAAAGCAGTTGTTCCATGGCCGATGTGTTCGTCATTGCGGTTCTGCTGATCCTGATCGCGGTCCTTGTGTCGGTGGCCGCGCTGGCCATGGCCAGCCGGGCCCGCCGTCAGGTCGATGCCTTGTCGCACCGCGTCGCGCAGTTGGAACGGGCCCTCGCGCCCGAGACCACGCCCGAAACCACTCGCGAGGACGCCGCCGCCCAGCCGGCCGCGCCCGCCTCCACGCCCTGGTCTGGTCCGGCGGCCCAACCGCCGCGATCGGATCCCCCCGCCGCGCCGCGCCCCCCGTCGATCCTGACGCGGTTCGGGCGGTGGTTGCGAACCAACTGGATTTACCCGGTGGCGGGTGTCGCGCTGGTGATGGCGGCGATCTATCTGGTGCAATATTCCATCGAAAAGGGCCTGCTGTCAGCGCAGGCGCGGATCGGCCTGGCGCTGGCCCTGGGCGCGGCGCTGATCGCCGGCGCGCTCTGGTTGCGCCGCCGCTGGGGCGAGGGGCAGGGCGGGGCGGGTCAGGTGCCGGCGACGCTGGCCGGGGCCGGGGCGGTGACGCTGTTCGCGGCCATCCTGTCGGCCTATCACCTCTATGCGATGCTGGGGCAGAGGGCGACGCTGGTTGCCCTGGCGTTGACCGCCGCGCTGGTCCTGGGCCTGGGCTGGGTGCTGGGGCCGATGCTGGCCGCGCTCGGCGTTCTGGGCGGAATCGCAGCGCCATTCCTGCTGGGCCCGGGCGAGGGTAGCGACCTGCTCTACGGCTATTTCGCAGCGATCGCGGTTCTGGGCACGGGAATCGACGGATTCCGCCGCTGGCGCTGGGTTTCGGGGCTGGCGGTGGTTGGGCCGCTGGTGGCGGGCGCGCTGACCCGCCTGGGCGGCGCGGGCCCCGAAGGGCTGGTCGCGCTGGTCGGCGTGGTGGTGTTGGTCGGCACGGCGTTGCCGGGCGGGGCGCTGATGCCGCAAGTGCGGGGGCCGATGATCCATCGCGCACCACGCAACGGGGTGCTGATCGTCGCCGCGCTGGCCATCGGACTGGGGGCGGCGGCGTTGATCCTGCTGGTTCCGGCACGCCTGGGCATCCTCGCCGCGGGGGCGCTGGCGCTGGCGCTGCCCCTGTGGACGCGCCATGCGCCGGCGCTGGACGATCAGGCGGGCGTGGCAGCGCTGATCCTGCCCGCTGCCGTGGCCAACGCCGCCTCCACGACCCCGCTGTTTCTGGCGTTGGGGCTGTCGTTGACGCCCTGGTTGCCGCTGGCGGCGCTGGCGCTGGCGGTTGGCGTGGCGCTTGTGCATCTGTGGCGCAGCGAAGCGGCCCAGGGTCTGGCGCGCCGCAACTGGGCGCTGGCCTCGGCCGCCGTTCCCGGCAGCGTTGCCATCGTGATCGAGGCCTTGTGGAAGCCCGCGACGGTGCTGGGCGCCGACCTCTGGGCGCTGGCCTTGATGGGGCTTGCGGCGGTCTATACCGCGCTCGCCGTCTGGGCCGGGCGCCGCGACGCGGGGCAGGGCCCGCGGCTGGGGGCCTATATGGTCGGCGCCTTTACCATGATCGCGCTGGGGCTGATGGTGATGCTGGGCGGCGTCGCGCTGACCGGCGCGCTGGCGGTGCTGCTGGTCGCCGCCGCGGCGATGGACCGGCGGCTGACGATCCCCGAGCTGGGCTGGATCACCGGGCTGGGCGCCATGGCCCTGTCCGTGCGGTTGCTGTGGTCGCCTGGGCTGGACCGCATGATCGGGGCACAGATGGGGCCAGCCTGGGAGTTCTGGCTGGTTCTGCTGGCCACGCTGGGGGGCCCCGTGGTCGCTTTGCAGGTGACGGCGCGGTTGCCCGAAGCGGGGGCCCGCCGCTGGGCACGGGTGGTGCTGGATACGGCCGTGACCGGCACGATCCCGATCGCCGTGGGCCTGATTCTGGCGCGCTTCCTGTCGGACGTGGTGCAACCCCATGCCGCCCTCGGGATCGAGGCCACGGCCCTGATCGCGATGGCCTGGGTCCAGAGCCAGCGCGCGGATCGCCTCGGCGCGGGGGGGATGCGCCGGATCCGCCGCGTCCTGGCCGCGCTCTTTGCCACGCTGGGCCTCGTGACCGTGATGCTGGGCCTGACGCTGATGTCGCCGCTGCAAGGACAGAGCTGGGTGTCGGGGCCGGTCGATGGCTGGCCCGTGCTGAACGACCTGGTGATCGCCTACGCGTTGCCCGCCGGTGCGATGGCCTGGGCGGTGCGCGGGCGTCGGTCGCTCTGGGCGGGGGCCGGACGGGCGCTGGCCGGGCTGCTGGCCGCGGTCTGGGTCGCGCTGGCGATCCGCCAGCTTTGGCACGGGGGCAAGGCGATGGCGCTGAGCGAGGGCTTCGCGCAGGGCGAACTTTACGCCTATACCGTCGCGCTGCTGCTGGCCGGCGCCGGGGCGTTGGCGTTGGCCTTGCGGCTGGGCGGGCAGCGCTATCGTCTGACCGGCCTGGGGCTGATCGGACTGGCGGCGGCAAAGGCCTTTCTGGTCGATGCCGACGGCCTGAGCGGGCTGCTGCGCGTCGGCGCGTTCCTGGGGCTGGGGCTGTCTCTGGCGGGGCTGGCCTGGCTGAACGCCTGGGTTGGCGCACGGGATGGGGACCGGGATGTGCGGGATCCGTAAAAGTCCGATAATCGGTATTATGTAATATAAATGCGCAACACGGCGCCCCTAAAGGTTGCGCAAAAGCCACAGACATAACGTTAAGGTGAAATTCGCAGCACGAAAGCTTGTTTTTCGCCCGGGACTTCGATGAGTCTTAACGTGTTCTTAAGAGGTTCGTGCGAGGAAGTCATGGCAGAGTGCGAGTTCCCAACACCCACGCCTTGATGTGCCAGGAGCGATCGGTCCAATGATACAGGGCACTGTCCAGATGCACGCCTGCACGCCGTTTGCACCCGTCTCGCGCGCGCTCAAGGCGGCGCTAACGGTGCTGGTCATCGAGGCGCCGGATGCCATGCAGATGCTTGCGCCGGGCACGGAACAGCGCGCCGTCGTCTTCACCCAAAAGCGCATGTTGAGCCGCCAGATGCTGGAAACCGTTCAGCCGGACGCCATTGTCGGGCCGCTGATTTCCAGCGACTGGGACATCGTCGATCTGGGGACGACCCTGGAATCGTTGGGATATTCTGGCAATCTCTATGCGCTGACGCGGCCACTGCCGCGGGCTGAACTGGTCGTGCGAGAGGTCGGCGCGGCCTGCCCCGGCCTGACGGTTCACCTGCTCGAAACCGCCTGACAGGCGCTCGCCGGCGCCTTACTCTCCGCGCGGAAACCTCTGCTTTTCCTCGAGAACATTCAGGTCCATGTGATTGCGCATGTAGCGGTCGCCCGCATTGCGATACGGCTGGAAATCCCAATCCGTATAGCGGCCCTCGCGCAAGGCACCGTAAACCACCCAGCGCCGCGCCTGACTTGAGCGAACTTCGGCGTCGAAGTCCTTGAGATTCCAGCGTGCCCGGGCCATCGCGCGCAGGCGCTCCACCACCGGCGCAAAACCGGGATCGGTCGCCAGGTTGCGCCGTTCGCCCGGGTCGTCGTCCAGGTTGAACAAGAGTTCGGGATCGGCGGCGCAGGCGATGTATTTCCAGGGCCCGTCCACCAGCCCGACCATCGGCGCGACCGAGCCTTCGGCGGCGTATTCCATCGGCACGGGACCGCGCCCACCCGTGCCATGGATCAACGGCACAAGGCTTTCGCCGTCGGTCCAGGGCGCGATCCGCGCCGCGTCCAGGCCGGCCAGATCGCAGATCGTCGGCAGGATATCCAGCGTCGAGACAGGCTGATCCACCCGCCCCGCGCGAAGTCCCGGCCCCGCGATCATCAGCGGCACCCGGGCCGCGGGTTCGTGGAAGTTCATCTTGAACCACAGGCCGCGCTCGCCCAGCATCTCGCCATGGTCCGACAGGAACACGATCACCGCCTCTTGCCGGGTCCGTTCCAGGACATCCAGAATGGCGCCGATCTTGTCGTCAATATAGGAAATATTCGCGAAATATCCTTGCCTTGCGCCGCGTATTTGATCCGGCGTCGCATCGAAGTTCCGATAGTCGAAACTGTCGAGCAGGCGTTTGCCGTGAGGGTCCTGGTCGTCGTAGGCGATCGGTTCGGGCGGCTCCAGTTCGGCGCAGCCCTCGTAAAGGTCCCAGTATTTGCGCCGCGCCACGAACGGGTCATGGGGGTGCGTGAAGCTGACAGTCAGACACCAGGGCCGCGGGTCGTGGCCGCGCGCCAGATCGTAGAGCTTCTGCTCGGCCAGATGCGCGACATCGTCGTCGTATTCCAGTTGGTTGGTGATCTCGGCCACCCCTGCCCCGGTCACCGAGCCCAGGTTGTGATACCACCAATCGATCCGCTCGCCCGGTTTGCGGTAATCCGGTGTCCAGCCGAAATCGGCGGGATAGATGTCGGTCGTCAGACGCTCCTCGAAGCCGTGTAGCTGGTCGGGGCCGACGAAATGCATCTTGCCCGAAAGCGCCGTCTGATAGCCGGCCGCGCGCAGATGGTGGGCATAGCACGGGATCTCGGACGAGAATTCGGCCGCGTTGTCGTAGACCCCGGTGCGGCGCGGCAACTGGCCGGCCATGACGCTGGCGCGCGCGGGGGCGCACAACGGACTGGGGCAATAGGCGCGCGAGAATCGGGCCGACC
>Ga0116152_10001116_pt1 | contig 22027 bp, 19 predicted proteins | sample AD_UKC119_MetaG_FD_89894 | JGI IMG/M metagenome (GOLD analysis project Ga0116152, IMG submission 89894) | Active sludge microbial communities of municipal wastewater-treating anaerobic digesters from Hong Kong - AD_UKC119_MetaG | ecosystem: Engineered > Bioreactor > Anaerobic > Digestate...
CCGACGCCCATGCCTTTATCGAAGCCTATCGCGCGGCCTATGATTCGGACCCCGATGAAAACGCGATGATCGCCTATTCCTACACGAACTGGTTCCTGTCGTGTCTGGAAGCGGCGGGTCAGGACCTGACCACCGACAGCTTTGTCGCCGCGGCGCAGGCCAGCCATCATCTGGATTTCACCAGCTATGGCGAGCAGACCTTCGTCGACAACCATGCCATGCCTGAGCTGGTCTCGATCGACCAGATTCAGGATGGCACCTGGGCTCAGATCGTCGAGCCTTTCTGATCGCGCGGCGGGAGGGGGTGCGCCCCCTCCCTGTCCCGCCGTGACGGGCCGGGGCACCGATCCGTCGCATCCGGCATTGTGCCGGGTCCCCGGGTGCGGCTAGTCTGCGACCAGCCGAAACCCCCGGAGGACCCTCATGAAAACCCGTGCCGCCGTCGCCTTCGAGGCGAAGAAACCCCTCGAGATCGTCGAACTGGATCTGGAAGGGCCCAAGGACGGCGAAGTTCTGGTCGAGATCATGGCGACCGGCATCTGCCACACCGACGCCTACACGCTGGACGGATTCGACAGCGAGGGGATCTTTCCGTCGATCCTGGGCCACGAGGGTGCCGGCATCGTGCGCGAGGTCGGGCGCGGTGTGACCTCGGTCAAGCCGGGCGATCACGTGATCCCGCTGTATACGCCCGAATGCCGCCAGTGCAAAAGCTGCCTGTCGGGCAAGACCAACCTGTGCACCGCGATCCGGGCGACGCAGGGCAAGGGGCTGATGCCCGATGGCACCAGTCGCTTCAGCTACAAGGGGCAGACGATCTACCACTACATGGGGTGTTCGACCTTTTCGAACTTCACCGTGCTGCCGGAAATCGCCGTCGCGAAAATCCGCGAGGACGCGCCGTTCGACAAGGCCTGCTACATCGGCTGTGGCGTGACCACCGGGGTGGGCGCGGTCATCAACTCGGCCAAGGTGACGCCCGGCGCGAATGTCGTGGTCTTCGGTCTGGGCGGGATCGGCCTGAACGTGATCCAGGGCGCGCGCCTGGTCGGCGCCGACAAGATCATCGGTGTCGATATCAACGACGACAAGGCCCAGTGGGGCCGCATGTTCGGCATGACCGATTTCGTCAACCCCACCACGATCGACGGCGACATCGTGGCCAAGCTGGTCGAAATGACTGACGGCGGTGCGGATTACACCTTTGACTGCACCGGCAACACCACGGTGATGCGTCAGGCGCTGGAAGCGTGCCATCGCGGCTGGGGCGTTTCCACCGTGATCGGCGTGGCCGAGGCCGGCAAGGAAATCAGCACCCGGCCGTTCCAGTTGGTCACCGGCCGGGTCTGGAAGGGCAGCGCCTTTGGCGGCGCGCGCGGTCGCACGGATGTGCCCAAGATCGTCGATTGGTACATGAACAAGAAAATCGAGATCGATCCCATGATCACCCACACCTTGACGCTGGAAGAGATCAACAAGGGCTTCGACCTGATGCACGCCGGCAAGTCGATCCGCTCGGTCGTGGTGTTCTGATGGAGCGTTTGCAACGCTGGCGCGCGCATGGCGGCTGGCAAGAGGTCTGGCGCCATGACAGCGCCCAGACCGGCACGCCGATGGAGTTCAGCGTGTTCCTGCCCGAGGCCGCCGGGAATGGCCCGCGCCCCGTGGTCTGGTATCTGTCGGGGCTGACCTGTTCATGGGCCAATGTCACCGAAAAGGGCGAATTCCGCGCCGCCTGCGCCCGGCTGGGTCTGGTGTTCGTCGCGCCCGACACCAGCCCGCGCGGGTCGGATGTGCCCGACGACCCCGAGGGGGCCTATGACTTTGGCCTGGGGGCCGGGTTCTATGTGGATGCGACCCAGGCGCCCTGGTCGCGCCATTACCGGATGCGCAGCTATGTCGAATCCGAACTGCCCGCGCTGATCGCGCAGCATTTCCCGGTCGATATGGGGCGACAGGCGATCATGGGTCATTCCATGGGCGGACACGGCGCGCTGACGGTGGCGCTGCGCAATCCGGGCCGCTTCCGCTCGGTCAGTGCCTTTGCGCCGATCGTCGCGCCGACGGATTGCCCCTGGGGGCAAAAGGCGCTGGGCGGGTATCTGGGCGCCGATCCGGCGGCCTGGGCCGATTATGACGCCTGCCGCCTGATCGCGGGTGGCGCCCGGGTGCAGGCGATGCGGGTGGACCAGGGCGCGGCGGACGGGTTCCTCGAAAGCCAGCTCAGGCCTGACCGGCTGGCCGCCGCGTGCGAGGCGGCGGGCCAGCCGCTGGAGCTGACCCTGCATCCGGGATACGACCATTCCTATTACTTCATCGGCAGTCTGATGGGCGCGCATCTGGATTGGCACGCCCGTCACCTGCGCTGATCGCTCAGCGCCGGCGGCGCATGGCATCGAGCAGCGCCAACGAGACATAGCCGTCGGGCGGCATCCCGTTTGCCGCCTGCCAGTCCCGCACCCCTGCCAGCGTGCCCTGGCCCACCCGCCCGTCGATGGTGCCGCTATAGTGTCCCGCGCGCGCCAGCAGGCGTTGCAGCTCCTCGCGCTCGGCGCGGTTCAGGGGGCGGTCGTCGCGCGGCCAGTCGCCGACAAAGGCGCGCCCGCCGCGCAGTCGGTCGGCCAGATGGCCCACGGCGATCGCATAGGCATCGGCGTTGTTGTATCGCTTGATGACGCGGAAGTTGCGGAAGGTCAGGATCGCCGGCCCGCGCGCCCCCGCCGGGAACAGCAAGGTCGCCTCGCCCGAACGCGGCAGGTCAGAGCCGCGAACCGGTCGCAGGCCCAGCCGCCGCCATTCCGCGACATCGCGGCTGGTGTTGGCCAGGCGCGGGTTGAAATCGCGCGGCACCTGGACCTCGACCCCCCAGGGTTGCCCGCGCTGCCAGCCGTGGCTGGCCAGATAGGCGGCGGTCGATGCCAGCGAATCGGTCGGATCGTCGGACCAGATGTCGCGCACGCCGTCGCCCCGGAAATCCACCGCATAGGCCAGGTAGCTGGTCGGGATGAACTGCGTGTGGCCCATCGCGCCGGCCCAACTGCCGGTCATGTGCCGCGCGTCCACGTCGCCCGATTGCAGGATGCGCAGCGCGCCGATCAGTTGCTGTTCGTAGAAATCCGACCGGCGAGAGCCCATGGCCAGCGTTGCCAGCGCCGGAATGATCGGCGTCTGCCCCCTGAGCGTGCCATAGGCGCTTTCCATGCCCCAGACCGCGACGACAACCTCGCGGTCCACGCCATAGCGGGCTTCGATCTCGTCCAGGACGCGACGGTTCTCGCGCAGGGCGCGCTGGCCGTTCTCGATCCGGCTGCGGGAAACGGCGCTGTCCAGATAGGCCCAGATCGGGCGGCTGAATTCGGGCTGGTGGGCCTCGCGCTGCAAGATGTCGGGGTCGGGGCTGACGCCGGCAAAGGCCGTGTCCAGGGTGCGCGCCCGAATGCCGGCGTTCAGCGCGCGGCGCCGAAACCCGGCAAGCCAGCGGTCGAACTGAGGGTCACGCCGGCCCGCGCGCGGGGTCGCGGTGACGGTGCCGGCCTGCGGCGCGCGAAGCCCCTGGGGGCGCGCCTGCGGATGGCGCGAACGGGCCGGGGCGGTGGCGCTGTCTTGCACCAACCGAGTCTGCGGGGGCGGGGCCTCGCCGCCGGTCGGGCGCGGCTGCGGGAACGGCGAGCGTTCGACCGAGGCCGCGCTTTCGGCGGTCATCGCCAGGATGGTGAAAAGCCAGATAAGTCCGGCGCGCAGCTGCATTCGGGGGGCCTGCTCTGTTCTTGTTTGCGCCAGATTAGCGCAAAGCGCGCAGCCGGAAAAGCGAGGTGCGCTCAGGTAAGCGGAACCACGCAATCGCAGATGCGCATCGTCACGCGCGCGCCGATGGCATATTGCTGCCCGGGCCCCGAGATCACCTCGAGGCAGGTGTCGCCCTGCTGCACCCAGTAGATCTGGTCATGTCCCCGGAATTCGCGCCCGACGATGGTTGCGGTGCCCTCGGGGTCGGGCATGAGCATGATCTGTTCGGGACGCACCGCCAGGCGTACCGCGCCATTCGCCGCGCGCGACATCGGCAGGTTGCCAAAGTCGGTCTGCACGGTCATGCCGGTCGCCGTGCCGGACAGAAAGTTCGACCGACCGATGAAATTCGCGACGAATTCGCTGACCGGGTTGCGGTAGATCTCGTCCGGGGTGCCGACCTGCACCACGCGCCCGCCGTCCATCACCGCGATGCGGTCGGCCAGCGCCAGGGCTTCCTCCTGGTCGTGGGTCACCAGAATGCCGGTGGCGCCGGTCTTTTTCAGCAGGCGGCGCACCTCTTGCCGGGTTTCCACGCGCATCTTGGCGTCGAGGTTCGAAAAGGGTTCGTCCAGCAAGATCAGCTTGGGCGCGACGGCGAGCGCCCTCGCCAGCGCGACCCGCTGTTGCTGGCCGCCGGAAAGCTGGTGCGGGCGCCGCTTGCCCAGGTCGGACAGACCGACAAGGCGCAGCATCTCGTCGGCGCGGTCCTGCGCCTGGGCGCGGGGCAGGGCGCGCAGTCCGAACTTGACGTTGTCCAGCACGCTCAGATGCGGGAACAGCGCATAGTCCTGAAAGACGAAGCCGATGCCACGGGATTCGGGCGGCAGGTGGGTGATGTCGTGGCCCTGAAAGGTGATGCGCCCCTCGTCGGGCTGCTCGAACCCGCCGATCATCCTGAGGGTGGTTGTCTTGCCGCAGCCCGACGGCCCCAGCAGCGCCAGCAGCTCGCCATCGCCCAGCGCCAGCGAGACGCGGTGCACCGCCGGCGCATCGGCATGGGCAAAGGTCTTGCGCAGGCGCTCGACCTCCAGCAGGGGCGTGGTCGGCCGCTGGCGATAGCCCAGCGGCGAGGCCTCAGCCGGCATCCGGAAGGTCAGGGTCTTGGGCAGTTCGGTCATCGACAGTAATCCCTACCGTTGCACTTGGTTATGATCGGGGGGGCGGAATGTCAATTTGCCATGCGCCCGTGCACGGCCCCGTGTTTTGACCGGTTGGTCAGGACGGGGATTGCGCGGCAGCCGGCGCCCGCGCATAATCGCGCGTTCCATATCCCTGCCGGACGCATCATGACGCACGCCAGAAACCCCGGATTGCCGCTGACGACCGACTGGTTCGACCGCGTGCAGGTCAACCGCCCCGCCGCCGAGCGCCGCGCCGCCACGCTGACCACGCGGCGCAGCGTGAAGAAAGAGCATCAGGCCGCCTGGCTGGTGAATGCGATCCGCTGCACCGACCTGACAACGCTGTCCGGCGACGACACCGAGGACCGCGTGGCGCGCCTGTGTGCCAAGGCGCGGCGCCCGCTGGCCGATCACATCGTCCAGGGTCTGGGCCTGTCCGAGATGCCGAAAACCGGCGCGGTCTGCGTCTATCCGACGATGGTGGGCGCGGCCAAGCGGGCGCTGTCCAACGCGGGGATTCCCGTGGCCTCGGTCGCCACCGGGTTTCCGGCGGGGCTGATGCCGCTGGACCTGCGCCTGGCCGAGATCCGCTATGCCGTCGATCACGGCGCCGACGAAATCGACATCGTCATCACCCGCGCGCATGTCTTTGCCGGCGACTGGACCGCCCTTTACGATGAGATCGCCGCCATGCGCGAGGCCAGCGGCGCGGCGCACATGAAGGCGATTCTGGCGACCGGGGATCTGGTCACGCTGTCGAATGTCTATGCGGCGTCGATGGTGGCGATGCAGGCGGGGGCGGATTTCATCAAGACCTCGACCGGGAAAGAGGGGGTGAACGCCACGCTTCCGGTCAGCCTGACCATGGTGCGGGCGCTGCGCGACTATGGCGAGCGGACGGGCTACCGGATCGGCTTCAAGCCGGCGGGCGGGTTGAAGACCGCCAAGGATGCCATCGCCTGGCAGATCCTGATGAAGGAAGAGCTGGGTCGCCCCTGGCTCGAACCCGACCTGTTCCGCATCGGTGCCTCGTCCATGCTGGGCGATGTCGAGCGCCAGCTCGAACATCATGTCACCGGCCGCTACGCCGCCGCGCACCGTCACGCCATCGCCTGAGGTTCCCATGCCCACCGTCTCCGAGGCTCTGTCACTCATGGATTACGGCCCCGCCCCCGAATCGCCCGCCGTGGCGCTGGACTGGTTGAAGGGCCGGACCTTTGGCCAGTTCATCGCTGGCGCCTTCACCGCGCCGCGCGACCCCTTTGACAGCGTCAATCCGGCGACGGGCGCGGTGCTGGCGCAGGTCTCGCAGGGGTCAGAGGCCGACGTGGCGGCGGCGGTCAAGGCCGCGCGCGCGGCCGCGCGGAAATGGGCGGGCCTTTCTGGCGGGCAGCGCGCGCGGCATCTCTACGCGCTGGCGCGGCTCATGCAGAAACGCGAACGGCTGTTCGCCGTGATCGAGTCGCTGGACAACGGCAAGCCGATCCGCGAATCGCGTGACATCGACGTGCCGCTGGCGGTGCGGCACTTCTATCACCACGCCGGCTGGGCCGAACTGATCGCAGACGAATTCCCCGGGATGCGGCCGCATGGCGTTTGCGGGCAGATCATCCCGTGGAACTTTCCGCTGCTCATGCTGGCGTGGAAGGTCGCGCCTGCGTTGGCGGCCGGAAATACGGTGGTGTTGAAACCGGCCGAACAGACGCCGCTCAGCGCGCTTTTGTTCGCCGAACTGTGCATCGAGGCCGGCCTGCCCAAGGGCGTGGTGAACATCGTTACCGGCGACGGGCGGACGGGCGCGGCGCTGGTGGCCTCGGACGTGGACAAGATCGCGTTCACCGGCTCGACCGAGGTCGGCCGCCAGATCCGGCGGGCGACGGCGGGCTCGGGCAAGGCGCTGACCCTGGAACTGGGCGGCAAATCGCCCTTCATCGTCTTTGCCGAGTCCGATCTGGACGCCGCCGTCGAAGGCGTCGTCGATGCGATCTGGTTCAACCAGGGCGAGGTCTGTTGCGCCGGGTCGCGCATACTGGTGCAGGAATCGGTGGCCGAGCGGTTCACCCGGCGGCTGAAAGCGCGCATGGCGACGCTGCGCGTGGGCGATCCTCTGGACAAGTCCACCGATATCGGCGCCGTGGTGGACCGGGTGCAACTGGACCGCATTCGCGGCATCGTCGATCAGGCGGTGGCCGAGGGCGCGGTGCTGCACCAGGCCCCCGCGCCGAACGGGCCGGGCTGCTTCTGTCCGCCCGCGCTGCTGACCGATCTGGGCGCGGCCAACATCGCCATGACCGAGGAAATCTTTGGCCCCGTGGTTGCGCTGATGACCTTTCGCACCCCGGACGAGGCCGTCGCGCTGGCGAACAACACGCGCTACGGTCTGGCCGCCAGCATCTGGAACGAGAACATCACCGCCGCGCTGGACATTGCCGCGCAGGTCAAGGCGGGCGTCGTCTGGATCAACGGCACCAACCTGTTCGACGCGAACGCACCCTTTGGCGGGATGCGCGAATCGGGTTACGGGCGCGAGGGCGCGCGCGAGGGGATGCTGGCCTATCTGACGGGCGCCGGCGCCGGTGGGCGCGCGCGCAACGCCCCCGAGGCGCTGTCACCCCTGCCGGCGGGTGCCTCGGGCGATGCCGTGGACCGCACGCGCAAGCTGTATATCGGGGGCGCGCAGAAACGACCCGATGGCGGCTATTCCTATGCCGTGCCGGGCGCGCAGGTGCCGCTTGGCGGGCGCAAGGACATCCGCAATGCCGTCGAGGCCGCGCACAAGGCTGGCGGCTGGTCCAGGGTGACGGGTCACAACCGCGCGCAGGTGCTCTATTTCCTGGCCGAGAACCTGAACGCCCGCGCGCGGGATCTTGGCCCCGGGGATGAGGTCGCGCAGGCGGTTGAAAGGGCCTTCTACTGGGCCGCCTGGGCCGACAAATACGACGGCAAGGTGCATTCGACCGCCTCGTCGCAGGTGACGCTGGCGATGAAGGAACCCTTTGGTGTGATGGGCATCGTCTGCCCCGAGGAAGCGCCGCTTCTGGGCTTTGTCAGCACGGTTCTGCCCGCGATCGCCATGGGCAACCGGGTGATCGCCGTGCCCTCGCAGGCCAATCCGGTGCCCGCGCTGGACCTGGTGCAGGTGCTGGACACCTCGGACGTGCCGGGTGGCGTGGTCAACATCGTCACCGGGCCGCGTGCCGAACTGACCGACACGCTGGCCAAGCACGACGACGTGGCGGCGCTGTGGGTCTTTGCCGATGCGACGACCTGCGCCAACGCCGAAACGCAATCGGCGGGCAATCTGAAACCCGTCTGGACCGATCCCCTGACCCGCGACTGGTCCGGTCCCCAGGGGCAATCGCGCGAATTCCTGCGCCGCGCGGTTCAGGTCAAGACGGTCTGGGTGCCCTACGGCGCGTGATGCCAGGGGCGAATTTTCGGGCTGGGAAGCATCGAAACGCCGGGGCCGAAGATCGCTCTTCGGCCCTTTCCCGTCTGTTCATCGCAGCCGGGACCGGTTGCAATTCCGGGGAAACGGTCCATATTCCAAGGATCCGCCGCCGGAAGACCGGCCGCAATGGAGTGTGGATGTCAGAGCTTGTGTGAATCGGCTCTCTGATTGCCAGAGAGCCTGCAGATCAAGGAACCGCCGTGTGGTCGAACCACCGGCTTGCGTTTGATGTCTGACACACAGGACACCCATGAATATCTCACGACCCGAACAGCGTGCGCTGCACGTTCTGGCCCTTGGCGGCCGCATCCAGCATGAGCGCCACGACGGCCGCAAGATCACCGACATCACCTGCTTCACCCGCGACGGTCTGGTCCTGAGCGATTGCGATCTGCCGGTGTTCCTGGCCTTGCGTCGCAAACGGCTGATCGAATCGCGCGCCGGCAGCGCCTATCGCATCTCGCGGCGCGGGCGACTGGCCGTGCGTGCGCAACTTGACAATCAAGGGGGCTGACATGCGGATTCGGCCCGAAATCGCCAGCGACGCCACGCGGATCGACACCGTGGTGACCGAGGCCTTCAAGACCGCCGCACACGCCAGCGGCACCGAGGCGCAAATCGTCCGCCTGCTGCGCGCCGATGGGGCGCTGCAACTCTCGCTTGTAGCCGAGGAGGATGGCGTGATTCTTGGTTATGTTGCCGTCTCGGCGGCACGGATCGGCGACGCGGAGGGATGGAGCCTGTTCGGCCCCCTCGCCGTGTCGCCCGAGAAGCAGCGGCAGGGTATCGGCAGCGCGTTGATGACCGAGGCGCTGGCCCGGTTGCGCGGTGCCGCACGCGGCGCGGTGTTGGTCGGCGACCTGACCTATTATCGCCGCTTCGGCTTTCGCGTCTGGCCGGGCCTGTTCCTGCCCGGCGTGCCGGATTACGCAACCCTGGCCCTGCCGCTGGAACCCGGTGTCGAACCGGCGGGAGAACTGTTCCTCCACCCGGCCTTTGCGCTGGATATGCCATAAGAAAAAGGGCCGGGGATTGCTCTCCGGCCCTTGCATCCGATTGACGCGGATCAGTCCAGCTTGCGTTCCACTGTCTGGCGCTCGAAGATTTCGATGACGTCGCCTTGGCGAATGTCGTCGTAGTTTTCGAACGCCATGCCGCATTCCTGGCCCGAGATGACTTCCTTCACCTCGTCCTTGAAGCGCTTCAGCGTTTTCAGCGTGCCTTCGTGGATCACCACGTTGTCACGCAGCAGACGGACACCGGCCGAGCGACGGGCCACGCCTTCGGTGACGAGACAGCCGGCGACCTTGCCGACGCCCGTGACCTTGAACACTTCCTTGATCGCCGCGTAGCCGATGAAATGCTCGCGCACTTCGTCCTTGAGCAGGCCCGAGGCCGCCGCCTTGATGTCATCGATCAGGTCGTAGATGATCGAATAATAGCGGATCTCGACGCCTTTTTGCGCCGCCGCGTTGCGGGCGGTCGCATTGGCGCGGACGTTGAAGGCGATGATCGGCGCGCCCGAGGCTTCCGCCAGGCCGACATCAGAATCGGTGACCGCGCCGACACCATAGTGCAGCACGCGCACGCGCACTTCGTCGTTGCCGACCTTTTCCAGCGCCTGCACGATCGCTTCGGACGAACCCTGCACGTCGGCTTTCACCAGAACCGGCATTTCGGCCACGTTCTCGTCGGCCTTGGCCTTGGCCATCAGCTGTTCCAGCGTGGTCGCGGCACCGGCGGCGGCGCGCTTGTCCTTGGCGGCCTGTTCGCGGTAGTCGGCGATTTCGCGCGCCTGCGCCTCGGTCTCGACCACGTTCAGAACATCGCCGGCCTCGGGCGTGCCGTTCAGGCCCAGCACCTCGACGGGAACCGAGGGGCCGGCCTCGTCCACGCGCTCGCCCTTGTCGTTGATGAGCGCGCGCACCTTGCCCCACTGTTCGCCGACGACGAAGATGTCGCCTTTGCGCAGCGTGCCGTGCTGGACCAGAACCGTCGCGACCGGGCCGCGGCCCACGTCCAGCTTGGCCTCGATCACGGCGCCCTGGGCGGCGCGTTCAGGGTTCGCGGTCAGTTCCAGAATCTCGGCTTGCAGCGCGATGGCTTCCAGCAGGTTGTCCAGGCCTTTGCCGGTCAGGGCCGAAACCTCGACATCCTGAACGTCGCCGCCCATCTGTTCGACCACGACCTCATGATGCAACAGATCGGTGCGCACGCGGTTCGGATCGGCCGAGGGCTTGTCGCATTTGTTGATCGCCACGATCATCGGCACGCCCGCCGCTTTCGCGTGGTTCAGCGCCTCGATGGTCTGCGGCATGACCGCGTCATCGGCGGCGACCACCAGCACGACGATATCCGTCACCTGCGCGCCACGGGCCCGCATCGAGGTGAAGGCCGCGTGTCCGGGCGTGTCGAGGAAGGTCAGCACCGCCCCCGAATCGGTTGTCACCTGATAGGCACCGATGTGCTGCGTGATGCCGCCGGCTTCGCCCGAGACGACATTGGTCTTGCGAATGGCGTCCAGCAACGAGGTCTTGCCGTGGTCGACGTGGCCCATGATCGTGATGATCGGCGGGCGCGGATGCAGATCCTCTGCCTTGTCCAGAACGGTGTCGATGACCTGTTCCACGTCCGAATCGGACACGCGCACCGCCCGGTGGCCGAATTCCTCGATCACCAGTTCGGCGGTGTCGGCGTCGATGGTCTGATTCATCGCGACCATCATGCCCATCTTCATCAGCGCCTTGACAATGTCGGCGGCACGTTCGGCCATCCGGTTGGCCAGTTCCTGCACGACAATCGTTTCCGGCAGCTGCACATCGCGCGACTGCTTCTCGGGCTTGTGGCCCATGCCCAGCGCCTTGGCGCGGGCCTTTTCCTGCTTGCGCTTCATCGCGGCCAGCGACCGGTGCCGCCCGCCCTCGCCATCCAGCGCGGCGTTCAGCGTCAGTTTGCCGGCGCGGCGGCCGCCGTCGTCGCGGACCTTGCCGCGGCTGTCGCGATCCTCGCGTTCGCGTTCGGCCTTGCGCGGGGTCGGCGTGCCACCACCGCGCACCGGGCTGGTGCGGTCGGTGCGGTCGCCGGCGGGTGCAGCCGCTGCTGCGGCCGCTGCGGCACCAGCGCCAGCGGCGGCGGGCGCTGCGGCCTTGTCGGCGCGGGGCGCGGGGGCGGCTTCGGCGGCCTTGGCGGCGGCTTCGGCCTTTTCGGCTTCGGCGACCTTGCGGGCCTCTTCTTCTTCCTTGGCCTTGCGGGCGGCGTCGCGCTCGCGCTCTTCGCGCTCGCGGGCTTCGACCTCCTGGCGGCGGCGCTCGCGATCTTCCTCGCGCTGGCGTTCCTCGTTGGCGCGCTGCTGCGCGTCCTCGGCCTCGCGGGCCTTTGCGGCGCGCACCGCGGCGAGGCGGCGCTCAAGCTCGGCCTCGGAGATGCCAGCCGGGCGACGCGACCCGCCGCCGATAGCCGCAGCCTTTGACGCCGTCGAGCTCTCCGACGACGAGCCGGCACCGGGCTTGGGCACCACCACGCGCTTGCGTTTGGTTTCCACAACAACCGCCTTCGTCCGGCCGTGGCTGAAGCTTTGCTTCACCTGGCCGGGGGTCGAGCCGCCACGCAGCCCAAGGGGTTTCTTGCCGTCAGTATCGCTCATGCGTCTCGTCAATCCTCTCCGGCGGGCGTTTCACCGCCGTCCTGCCCGCGCAATCGCGCGAGCTTCGCCGCTTCCTCTACTACACGTGCGGACAGACCGCCAGCGGCAAGCGCCGCATGTATCACATGTTCGCGGCCGAAAGCCAAACCGATTTCCCGCGCTGTCAGGCAGGTGACATGGGACCCTTCGCCCGGTGGGGGTCTGAGCTTGGTCTTGCCGCGCTCGGACCCGTCGGCGGCCTGGATCAGCACCGTCGCCTGCCCCGAGACCAGCCAGTCGCGCGCCTTTTCGTAGCCCGCGACCGCCTGTCCCGCCTTTCGCGCCAGCGCCACGAGTTCGATCACCCGCCGCGTCAGCAATTCCTCGACCGTGCCGGCCAGCCCGTCGGGCACCGTCACCGGGGCGCGGGCGGCGCGGGCGAAAAGCTTGCGCTTCACCGCCTGCGCCAGCGTCGCGCCGTCGGCGGCGACATAGATGCCCCGGCCCGGCAGCCGCCCCTCGATGTCGGGGACGACCTGGGCCTCGGGGCCGATGACAAAGCGCAGCAGCCCGCCCTTGGGTTGCACCGCACCCGTGACGATGCAGCGCCGATCCGGCTGATCCCGGTCCTTTGCGCGCCCGCCCCGCGTCATGGCTGGTCCTTACTCCTCGTCGCCTTCGGCGTCGGTCTCGTCCTCGTCCGCCTGCGCCAGATCGGCGGGATCGACCCAGCCAAGCTGAACGCGCGCGGTCATGATGAGCGTCTGGGCCTCTTCCAGGCTCATGTCGAAGGGTTCCAGAATGCCGTCGTCCTTGACCCGCTGGCCATCGACGGTGGTCCAGCCGCCCGCCAGTTCCCAGTCGGCGCAGGTGGCGAAGTCGTCCAGGGTCTTGACCCCGTCCTTGGCCAGTGCCTCGATCATCTGGGGTGTCAGACCCTCGAAGTCAATGAGGCTGGGTTCCGCGCCCATCGAACGGGCGTTGTCCAGCGCGGCCTGGTTGAGCGCCTCGATCCGGTCGCGGGCCCGGGCCTGCAATTCGGTCGCGGTGTCCTCGTCGAAGCCGTCGATCGACAGCAGTTCGTCGATCTCGACATAGGCGACCTCCTCGAGGTTGCCGAAACCCTCGGCCACCAGAAGCTGCGCCATCATCTCATCGACATCGAGCGCGTCCATGAACAGCTTGGTGCGTTCCGCGAATTCCGCCTGGCGACGGGCCGATTCGTCCGATTCGGTCATGATGTCGATGTCCAGCCCGGTGAGCTGGCTGGCCAGACGCACGTTCTGGCCGCGACGGCCGATGGCCAGCGACAATTGTTCGTCGGGGACCACGACCTCGATGCGGGCGGCGTCCTCGTCGATCACGACCTTGGAGACCTCGGCCGGTTGCAGCGCGTTGACCAGGAAGGTCGCCTGTTCCTCGTTCCACGGGATGATGTCGATCTTCTCGCCCTGAAGCTCGTTCACCACGGCCTGAACGCGGCTGCCGCGCATACCGACGCAGGCGCCGACCGGGTCGATCGAGCTGTCATAGCTGATAACCGCGATCTTGGCGCGCGAACCCGGGTCGCGGGCGACGGCCTTGATCTCGATGATGCCATCGTAGATTTCCGGCACTTCCATCTTGAACAACGCGGCCATGAATTCGGGCGCGGTGCGCGACAGGAACACCTGAGGCCCGCGGGCCTCGCGGCGGACGTCCTTGATGAAGCAGCGGATGCGGTCGTTGGGACGATAGCTTTCGCGGCCGATCTTCTCGTTGCGGCGCAGGATGCCCTCGCCGCGGCCGATATCGACGATGATGTTGCCGTATTCCTCGCGCTTGACGGTGCCGTTGATGATCGTGCCGACACGGTCGCGGAATTCGTCATACTGGCGGTCGCGCTCGGCCTCGCGGACTTTTTGCAAGATGACCTGCTTGGCGGATTGGGCGGCGATTCGGCCCAGTTCCACCGGCGGCACCTCGTCGGCGATCTCGTCGCCGATCTGCGGATCCGCGAGATACTGCTTCGCCTGCGCGACGGTCACTTCGGCATGATGGTTTTCCAGCAGGTCGTCCTCGACCACGGTGCGGACGCGGGTGAATTGCGCGCGGCCCGTCTTGCGGTCGATGTGGACGCGGATGTCCATGTCGGCGCCATACCGCGACTTGGCGGCGCGTGCGAGGCTGTCCTCCATCGCCTGAACGACCAGTTCCGGATCGATCAGTTTCTCACGCGCGACCGCTTCGGCGGTTTGCAGCAGTTCAAGCTGGTTGGCGCTGGTGATGGCCATGAATCACTCCTCCTCGGAAGCGGGTTCGGTTTCGATGTCGTCAAAATCGGTTTCGTTGATGACGCCGGCGCTTTTGCGTGCGCGCAGTGTTTCCTCGATCAACGCGTCTGTCAGGATCAGCTTGGCGTCGCTGAGCCATTCGAATTGCAGGCCGATGGTCACGGGTTCGCCCTGTTCCTCGATCTCGATCAGCACTTCGCCGTCCTCGGTGCCCTGAAGCGTGCCCTTGAACCGGCGGCGGCCGTCGATCAGTTCGCTGGTCTCGATGCGGGCCTCGTGACCCGACCAGGTGTCGAAATCCTTGAGCCGGGTCAGGGGCCGGTCGATGCCGGGGCTGGACACTTCCAGCACATAGGCGTCTTCCAGCGGGTCCTCGACGTCCAGAACAGCGCCGACCAGGGTGGTGATCTCGCCCAGTTCGTCGATCTCGATCCCGCCCTCGGCGCGGTCGGCCATGATCTGCAAGGTGCGCGTCTTGCCCGACATCAGCCGCAGGCGCACCAGTTCGAAACCGGCAGCCTCGACAGCAGGTTTGACGATCTCGGCCAGACGGCGGTCGATGGCGGTGCGTGCCACCAGGTCGCCGGGGGAAGCGAAGTCGCTCATCGCGGACCTCCAGAAATGAAAAAACGGGCCGAAGCGGCCCGCGAAACTGTTCGGTGGGCTACGGGTTTGGACCCCGCAGCGCCGCTGTTGAGGTGGCTATACGCCTGCGTCCGGTAAACTTCAAGCGATATGTCGTCGGGGGCGGTTTCGCACGCCGGAATTCGCCCATAGGGTCCGTCGTCATGACGATTTCGCGCCGCCATCTGCTGACCCTGGCCGCCGCCGCCGCGCTGGTGCCCGCGCGCGCCGCGCGCGCCGTCAGCAGCCGCCCCGACGCGCTGGTGCGCTGGCAGGGTCAGGGGCGCTATTTTGGCGGCTTCTCGGCGATCGAGCTGCGGTCGGACCGCCGCCGCGCCCTGGTGCTGAGCGACCGGGCCTTTCTGGTGCGGATCGCGCTGCTGCGCGACACCGACGAGCGCCTGACCGGGATCGAGGAAATCGCGCATTTCCCCCTGGCCGGGGGCGGCGACAGCGAGGGGCTGGACCAGAGGCCCGACGGCACCCTGTTCGTGTCCTACGAAGGCCCCGCGCGCGTTGCCCGGCTGGATGACGAACGGGGCGCCCCGCAACGCCTGGCGCGCGATCCGGCCTGGCGCGGGTTGCCGGGCAATCGCGCGCTCGAGGCGTTGGCGCTGGATGCACGGGGCGTCGCCTTTACCCTGCCCGAAACCCCCGACGGCGACAGTTTTCCCCTGTGGCGGCTGACCGACCGGTGGCACGTCGCCGGGCGGGTGCCGCGACGGGGCGGGTTTGTCCCGGTGGGCGCGGATTTCGGCCCCGACGGCAATCTCTATCTGTTGGAGCGCAAGTTCCGTCTGGCGTTCTTTGCGACCCGCATCAGCCGCCTGCGCCCCGATGCCTGGGATCAGCCTGAAACCCTGGTGGAAACCGCGCTGGGCGCGCTGGACAATCACGAGGGGATCTCGATCACGCGGGACGGTGCCGGGCGGATCTGGGCGACGACCGTGTCCGACGACAATCAGAGCGTCCTGCAACGCACCGAAATCGCCGAATTCCGCCTGGGCTAACGCCGCGCGGTGCGCAACGTGTCCATCACCCGCACCAGCTCGGCCGTGATGCCCGGTTCGGACAGGGCGTGGCCGGCCATGGGCACCATTCGCAGCGTGCTGCTGGGCCAATGTCGGTGCAGCCGCCAGGCGGTGACCGGCGGGCAGATCATGTCGAACTGCCCCTGCACGATGGTGCCGGGAACCTCGGCCATGCGGGGCAGGTCGGCGATCAGCTGCCCGTCGCTCTCGAAGAAGCAATGGTTGGTGAAATAGTGATTCTCGAGCCGGGCAAAGGCGCGCGCGTAATCGACGGGGGTGTCATGGAACACCCGGGTCTCGACACTGGCCAGCGCGTTTTCCCAATCGGCCCACAGGCGGGCAAAGCGGGCTTCCTCGGCGAAATTGCCGCTGAACAGGCGGCGATGATAGGCGGCGATCAGGTTGCCGCGCTCTCCCTCGGGGATGGGATCGACAAAGCGTGACCAGAGGTCGGGATAAAAACGGCCCGCGCCGCCGCCATAGAACCAGTCCAGTTCCTCGGCCGTGCCCAGGAAAACGCCGCGAAGCACCAGCCAGGCGGCGCGCGCGGGGTGGGTCTGCGCATAGGCCAGTGCCAGGGTCGCGCCCCAGCTGCCGCCGAACACGATCCAGCGGTCGATGCCCAGGGTCGCGCGAATCTGCTCGATGTCACGGATCAGGTGCTGCGTGCTGTTCGCGCTGACGCTGGCATGGGGGCGCGAGCGCCCGCAACCGCGCTGATCGAACAGCACGATGCGGTAATGCGCCGGATCGAAGAATCGCCGCATCATGGGACTGGAGCCGCCACCCGGCCCGCCATGCAGCACGACGACGGGGCGGCCCGCAGGATTGCCCGATTCCTCGACATAGAGCGTGTGACCGTCGCCCACGTCCAGGCTGTGCCGCGCATGGGGCTCGAGCGGCGGGTAGAGATGCGCGACTGCGCTCTTTTGTTCGTGGGACTTGTCCATCATCCGGTCTATATACCCCGCATCGCCCCATTCCACGCAGATGGCGGCACAAAAGGCAAGCCGGAGCCCTGAAATGACCACGACCACCATCGACCCCGCCGAAGTCGCCAAGTTCGAAGCGATGGCCGCAGAGTGGTGGGACCCGCAGGGAAAGTTCAAGCCCCTGCACATGCTGAATCCCTGCCGCCTGGACTATGTCACCCGCCAGATTGCCGCCGAATTTGACCGCGACCTGACCGCGCCGCAACCCTTCGCCGGGCTGCGCCTGCTGGATATCGGCTGCGGCGGCGGTCTGCTGTCGGAACCCATGGCGCGGCTGGGTGCCCAGGTTGTGGGCGCCGACGCGGCCGAGGGCAACCTGCCGGTGGCGCGCGTCCATGCCGAGCAGTCTGGCCTGACGATCGACTATCGCCACACCACAGCCGAGGCCCTGGCGGCGGCGGGCGAACGGTTCGACGTGGTGCTGAACATGGAGGTCGTCGAGCATGTCGCCGATCCACTGGCCTACCTGACCGCGTGTCACGACCTGTTGAAACCCGGCGGGCTGATGATCTGTTCGACCCTCAATCGCAATCCGAAAAGCTACGCGGTGGCGATCTTCGGGGCCGAGGTGGTGATGCGCTGGCTGCCCAGGGGCACGCACGACTGGCGCAAGTTCATCACCCCGGACGAACTGGATGCGATGATCCGCGATGCCGGGCTGGATCCGGTGGATCGCACGGGGATGGTGTTCAACCCCGTGCTGTGGCGCTGGTCACTGTCTGCCCGCGATCTCAGCGTGAACTACGTCACCGCGTCGGTTCGCCGCGGTTAGGCGGGTCTGCGCCAAAAGATCGGTGGGGTTTCGCCCTCGGCCGGGAGGCTTCCAGCCTCCAGCCCTCGGGCGACCCGGTGGGGGGCGCTGCCCCCCACACCCCCCGGGATATTTCAGGCGCAAAGATGGGAATGATTCCGGCACAGGTCCCCCATCATCTTGTCCCCAATACGCACGGGGATTTTCAAGGGGGGCGTGCCCCCCTTGAAGCGGGGGTGCGGGGGCGGCAGCCCCCGCTGCCGCTGGGCTCAGCTACGGACCAGTTTCTCGTAGCTGTCCGACACTTTTCGCGTCAGGTCGCCGACCTGGAAATGGAAGTCGCCGATCTGGCCCACGGGTGTCACCTCGGCCGCGGTGCCGGTCAGCCAGCATTCCGAGAAGCTGGCCAGTTCCTCGGGCATGATGTGGCGTTCGTGGACGGTCAGTCCCATGTCCTTGCATTGCGATGATCGTCTGGCGGGTGATGCCGTTGAGGAAGGCATCGGCCAGCGGTGTATGCACTTCGCCGTCCTTGACAAAGAACACGTTCGCGCCGGTCGCTTCCGCCACGTAGCCGCGATAATCCATGAACAGCGCGTCCGAGCAGCCCTTGGCCTCGGCCGCGTGTTTGGACATGGTGCAGATCATGTAGAGGCCGGCGGCCTTGGCGGCGGTGGGGATGGTTTCCGGCGAGGGGCGTTTCCATTTCGCGATGTCGAGTCTGGCGCCTTGCCATTTCGCATCGCCGTAATAGGCGCCCCATTCCCAGCCGGCGACCGCCAGCCGCACCGGGTTCTTGCGCGCCGAGACGCCCATGTCCTCGCCCGAACCGCGCCAGGCGACCGCGCGCACATAGGCGTCGGTCCAGCCGTTGGCCTTGAGCATGGCATATTTCGCCTCTTCGATCTGATCGACCGAATAGGGGATTTCCATATCCAGCAGCCGTCCCGATTCGATCAGCCGGGCCGAGTGTTCGCGGCTTTTGAAGATCTTGCCCGAATAGCAGCGTTCGCCCTCGAACACCGACGAGGCATAGTGCAGCGCGTGTGTCAGAATGTGGACATTCGCCGAGCGCCAGGGCACCAGCGCGCCGTCCATCCAGATGAACCCGTCTCTGTCGTCATAGGCGCCGGCCATCGTCATCTCTCCCAGGCTCGTTTAGGATTGTTGCGTGCATCCGAATGGATTCGGACATATTCTTGCGTCAAACTGCCGGTTTGCTAGCAATAGATTCTTGGAAAGTCAACATCGCTGACTTAAACTACACCCCGGCCCCAGAGCAGGAGAATGCACAGAGCATGGCGGACGTCACCACCAGCGGCGAGGCGTTGCTGTTCCTGACCGACGAGCAGCTTCGCAAGGGTATCGAGGCGATGTTCTTTGCCTATCGCGGTTTTACCGCCGACCCGGATCGCATCCTTGCGGATCTGGAATATGGGCGCGCGCATCACCGGGCGCTGCATTTCATCAACCGCAGTCAGGGCACCACGGTGAACAATCTGCTGGCGGTCCTGGGGGTGACAAAGCAATCCCTGAACCGGGTGTTGCGCGCGCTGATCGCCGACGGCCTGGTCGAATCGCGGGTCGGCCGCAAGGACCGGCGCGAGCGGCATCTCTTTCTGACCCCGCGCGGTGCAGACCTTGAGCGGCAGTTGTCCGAGGCGCAGCGCGCGCGGATGCGCGCGGCGTATCGGGCGGCGGGACCGCAGGCGGTGGCCGGGTTCCGGCAGGTGCTGGAGGCGATGATGGACGAGTCGATGCGCACGCAGTATCACGCCCTCAAGGATGGCAAGTCATGAGCGACCTCTCGCCGGCGCACCTGCTGATCGTCGATGACGACGAACGTATTCGCGAACTGCTGAAACGCTATCTCATCAAGCAGGGCTTCATGATCACCGCCGCCCGGGACGCGGCCCAGGCGCGGCGGCTGTTGTCGGGTCTGGCCTTTGACCTGATCGTTCTGGATGTGATGATGCCGGGCGAAGACGGGGTCGCGTTGACCCAATGGCTGCGCGAGTCGACGGCGACGCCGGTGATCCTGCTGACCGCCCGGGGCGAATCGCGCGACCGGATCGCCGGATTCGAGACAGGCGCCGACGATTATGTCGCCAAGCCGTTCGAGCCGCGCGAACTGGTGTTGCGGATCAACGCCATCCTGCGCCGGGCACCGCGGGTCGAGCAGGGCCCCTCGGGGCCGCAGACGCTGATTCTGGGGCGGATGCGCTACGATCTGGACAGCGGAGAGCTGCGCGACGGGTCCGACCCGGTGCGCCTGACGCAGACCGAATCGGCGCTGATGCGGGTTCTGGCGGCCCGTCCAGGGCAGGTCGTCAGCCGCGAGGCGCTGGTCGATCACCTGGGCCGCGACCGGGGTGCACGGGCCGAAACCGCGCAGGAACGCGCGATCGACGTGCAGATCACCCGCCTGCGGCGCAAGATTGAACCCGACCCGCGCCGTCCCCGGTTTTTGCAGACCGTGCGGGGCGAGGGCTACATGCTGAGCGCGGGCTGAGCGCAAAGCGATCCTGCGCCGGGCACAAAGAACCGCACGCAAGGTTGAAAAAAGGGCGGATTCTGCCTTGACCCCGGCCTGAGTTCTTTCTAGTTAGCCTCGCATCGTGGGCCGGTAGCTCAGCGGTAGAGCAACTGACTTTTAATCAGTTGGCCATAGGTTCGATCCCTATCCGGCTCACCACTTTCTTCGAAACCCGGGCCTTGTGCCCGGGTTTCCTCGTTTTCACAGGTTGCGCCAGAAGCGCCAGTGCAACAGGCCGGCGGCGGCCGTCAGGCCGGCGGTCAGGCCCAGCCAGATGCCGACCCCGCCCAGCCCGGCGACAAAGCCCAGCCCATAGGCCACGGGCAGCCCCACCAGCCAATACGACACGGCCGCGATGACCATCGGCCGGCGCGTATCCTGCATGCCGCGCAGCAGCCCCATCGCCATCGCCTGCCCGCCGTCGGCCAGTTGGAACAGCGCCGCCACCATCAGCAGCGACACGCCAACCGGGATGATCGCGTCGCGTTCGGGGTCGTCGGGTTTCAGAAACAGGCCCACCATCGGTTCCGCGAACAGCAGATACAGCAGCACCGTGATACCGGCAAAGATCAGCGACAGCATGACGGCCGCCAGCGCCGAGTCGCGCACCGCCCGGGTGTCGCCGCGACCCCGCGCCCGGCCGACCAGAACGGTCGCCGCGCTGGCCAGCCCCAGGTGGACCATGAAGAACACCGCCGTCACCTCGAGCGCGATGGAATGCGCGGCCAGCGACAGTTTGCCGAACCACCCCATCATGATGGCCGAGGCCCCGAACAGTCCGGTTTCCGCCAGCATCGCGCCGCCGATCGGCAGGCCCAGCGCGTTCACCTGCCTGAGTGCCGACCAGTCCGCGCGCCAGAAGCGTTGCAGCAGGTGGTAATGCCGCAAGGCGCGCAGGTTCGTTGCATAGACCAGCATGATTGCCAGTGTGACCATCTGCACCGTGACCGAGGCAATGGCCGCGCCCCGCGCGCCCAGCTCGGGAAAGCCCAGATTGCCGAAGATCAGCAACCAGTTGACGCCGATATTGACAAACACCCCGCCCACCGTGGCCCACAGCACCACCTGCGTGCGCCCCAGCGCGGCCAGGTAGCTTTTTACCGCCATCGCCACCAGCGCCGGTGCCATGCCCAGGCCGATGATCGACAGGTAGCCCCCGCCCAGCCGGGCGACATCGGGGTCCTGGCCCAACAGACCCAGAAGCGGCGTGGCCAGCAGGAACAGCGGCAGCAACAGCAGGGCAAAGGCCACGGACAGCCACATGCCCATGCGGGTGGCGCGGCGGACCTCGGTGTCGTCGCCCGCCGCGGCGGCGGTGGCGACCATCGGCATCACCGCCTGACCGTAACCCGACCCCAGCGTGAACAGCACGAAGAACACCGTCGCGCCCAACGCCCCGGCGGCCAGATCGGTGACGGAATACCAGCCCAGCATGATCGTGTCGGTGATGTGCAGCGCGAATTGCGCCACATGGCTGCCCACCAGGGGCAATCCCAGCACCAGAACGGCGCGGGCATTCGCAAGAAGGCCGGTCGGGGCGGACATGTCGATGATCCAGAGTATACGCCGGGCAAAAGGGGCGCCGGACCGTTCTCTATGCCTGCTTATCGGGCCGAGGTGAACCCCTGCGGGGCCATCAGGCCGTGAAGCGGCGGAATTCGCCTTCGGCCCGGGCCCAGACGCCCTGGTCCGGGCGGTCCAGCCCTTGCAGGTGCGGCAGCAATTGCGCGGCGAAATCCCGCGACGATTCGACCGGCAGCAACGAGGGCAGGTTGTCGATCGCCATCACATCGAGGGGGGGTGCGTCGTGCACCCGCACCACGGGGTGCGCCCAATC
>Ga0116152_10001117_pt1 | contig 22012 bp, 17 predicted proteins | sample AD_UKC119_MetaG_FD_89894 | JGI IMG/M metagenome (GOLD analysis project Ga0116152, IMG submission 89894) | Active sludge microbial communities of municipal wastewater-treating anaerobic digesters from Hong Kong - AD_UKC119_MetaG | ecosystem: Engineered > Bioreactor > Anaerobic > Digestate...
AAGATGTCGGCGATGAAAATGTTTTCATCCGCGGTGACCGTTTGCAGGATCATCCCCACCGCCAGGGGATGAGCAATATAGGGGGTTCCATCAACTTTTCGCGTTTGCGCCCGGTGGCCTTCGCTGGCCAGCGCGATGGCTTGCAGCAGTTTGTTCATCAAGGTGGACTCCGGGGTCATGGGTCTCTTGTCGAGTAACCGTTCCGCCTTCAAGATCATGGCGTGGTCATGGCGCAAGCGATGGGACGATGCCGATCAAACTCTGCAAACCCGCCCTGAATCGTTCTGCCTTCCTCTATGATTCTGCATTGGGCTTAGAACCCCGTGAGCGGGTTATCCCGACAGGCGTTAGAATCACCAATCCCAACTCCCGCGCCGCACCCACTTCGGTCAAGAGTTCATTGAGAGGTATGGTGCGCCGTAGATCACTGGGCTGGTTCAGCCTGGTATCCATTGGGATCAAGTGGTTTTTACCCTGCGCCTGAATCCCGTGGCCCACATAGCATACCACCCAGTCCGCTCCCGTGGCTGCTCGGCCCACGGCCCAATTTCATCCAGGGCATCGAGCAGGCCGCTGTAATCCAGGTTTTGCCTGCGCAGCACCTGGAAGCCCAACGTCTGCAAGGTATCGCCTACCGTTCGGGCATCGCTGACGGCAGGATGCAGCGCACCGCCATACCGGTAGGCATCGTTGCCGATCACCAGCGCCACCCGCTCGGCGGCTGCGACCAGACCGACCGGCCCCCACCACGCCAACAGCACCCACACCGTTACTTTCAATCGATCGTCGCGCATGACTCGTGTCCGGGGTTCTCTCCCTAACATCGCCGGTGATCCTCCACAACGGCGATAACCTCATTGATCCATCCTTTTCCAACCTACGAAAAGAAGGGTGTTTTATTCACAGACGTTGCTTGGATGGGCACGTCAGGTTACCTGCCCGAAAAAATTATTTTCCGGCCTTATCCTGACATTCTCGTTCCCATCCCGTCATGGACTGATAACCGGGATCGTTACCCGGCCCAATCTTTCAACCCTACAGGAAATCGCGTCATGCACAACCGTCTCAGTCACCTTCAACGCACCCTGACCGCCTTGTTCGTGGTCGGTAGCATCGTCCTTTCTGCGTCTACCGCCCGCGCCCAGGAACTCACCAGCAAGGATCTCATCCCCGTGCAGCGCCCGATGGCCGAGCTGACGCCACCCCCTCCCCGCCCGCGCCCGAACGTTGCCTCGTCTGACCTGCAAGTGACGGCCTGGGTTGATCACGCGGACAACACCTATGCCTTCGGCGAGAAAGTGGTGCTCAGCGTCAAGACCAACCACGACGCCTATCTGACCATCGTCGATGTCGGAACGTCCGGGCGGGTGCATATCCTTTTTCCCAACCGTTTCCAAACCAACAACCGCATCCAGGCCGGCCAGACCTTCCAGGTGCCCGATCCCCGGGCCGATTTCGACTTCCGGGTCGACGGTCCTGCCGGTACCGAATTGATCAAGGTGTTCGCCAGCCAAGATCCGGCACCGCTGTTCAAGGAAGGCGATACCGAACCGGCGGGTCCCTTCAAGGCGCTAAAAGCCAACGCGCCCGCCGTGGCCAAGGACCTGCAAGTGGTGCTGCGTGAGCCGCGCCACCGGGACTGGGACGCTTACAACAAAATCATCCGCATCGTGCCGCGTTAATAGCGCCGATGCCGTCACCTGGAGTCACGAGCATGCTTCAATCCGCCCGGTTCTTCGGCGCGATCAGTCTGGCGGCTTTGCTGCTGGCGGGTTGCGCCACACCCAGCCCTGGCCCCGGTTCCGAGGCACTGCCGCGCCCCGCACCGGTTGCCGTGGCCACTGATCTGGCCAATCCCTACGCCGGCTTCACCGTCCAGCTCTGGGCGGATCAACCTCCCCCCCGGATCGGCGCTGTGCTGAACCTGAAGCTGCGCGCCACCGCGGACAGTTACCTCAGTCTGTACGCCATCCATACCTCGGGCCGGACCAGCCGGTTGCTGGACAATCAGCAGACCCGCGGCGGCCGGACCCTAACATTCCCCAGTCCGCACAGCCCGGTGGATTTTCAACTGAGCCCACCGCCCGGCACCGAGACGTATCTGCTGGTAGCCACGCAGCAACCGCTGCACTGGCTGGCTCCGGCCGATATCCGTCAGCCGGGGGTGCTGACTGACTTGCATCTGACAGGCGCTGAATTGCAGCAGCGACTCCGCACGGTGCTGGATCGGCAGCATCCGGCTCATTGGAACGGCGCGGTGCTGAACCTGACCGTGCAACCTTGAGGAGATGATCCCATGACACGTCTATTTCAACGCTTGCGAATTCCGGTATTGCTGGCGCTGCTGGGAAGCATCGCCCCCGCCGGGGCCGATTGGTCGGTTCCTCCCGAGGCGACTCCGCCCAGCGCAACGCAACTCCAGCGTCCGCCCGCCCGACAACCCGCGCCGGGGGAATCGATCCCCGTGGCGTTGGTCACTCCGACCGAGACGCCGGCCACCCTGGCCATCCAGCACGCCCGGATCGAAACGCTGTTGCGCGCCTTGTTGGCCGATGCCGCGGTCCTGCTGGTGGACACCGCGCCGCCAGCGCCGGTCGCCGTGCCCGACGGCCAAGCCAAGAACCTCGCATTAGAGCCCGTATCACCGCGCTATACCCTTCGGCTCGGCATCGGTGCGTCTCAGTCGTCCACCCTCGGCGCGGACGACCTGCCCGTGACGTTGACCATGGTCAATGCCCAAGGCCAGTCGCTGGCCACTGAATCGTTCCGCTATCGGCAAACCGAAGAGGCCGCTTTCAGTCAAGCGGCGCGCGCGTTTCTGCGTCAACATCTGCCGCTGACGGCCGGGCCTGTGGCCAGGCCGGATGCCCCCCGGCTATATGCCTGGATCACCTCCAGCGACGGCGAGGCAGTTCGCATCGGTAGCCGTATTGCTTTCTACTTCCAAGCCAGCGTCAAGGGGTATGTCAGTCTCTATCATTTCGCGTCCAGCGGCGCGGTGCAGCGCATCTACCCAACCGAGCGTGAGCCCGACAACTTTGTGGAAGCCGACCGGATCTACCGCTATCCCCAAAGCGGCGAGCTGGTGTTGCAAGGCCCCGCCGGCGAGGAAACCGTTAAAGCCATTTTGACCGTGTTACCCAGTAACACGCCGCGCGCTCAGGCGGGGGGGTTGAGCTACAAAAACGACCCCTTGCAGGTGATTCCCACCCATTATCCGGTGCTGTTCGCCAACCGCGATCTCAGTCGGTTCTTCGCGCTACCGCCGCATCTCTACACGGAAACCCACATCCACTACACCCTCAAAGCTCACTAGACGCAGGTTAAGGAGATAGTTATGAAGGTCGCAATATCGCTGCTCGGCACCCTGGCGGCCGGCGCCTGGCTGGTCATGGCGCCGGCCGCCGCCCAGGACAAGGATCTGGCCGTGGTGCCGGCCAATCCGGAAGCGTCGGTGCAACTCGACATCCGCATGAACCAATACACGGTGGCCATTGGCGGCGCCGTGCAGTTCGATTTCGTCAGCAGCGCTGATGGTTATGTCACCCTCTGGGATATCGGTACCTCGGGCCGGGTTAGCCGTATCTATCCCAACACCCTGGGTGGCGATTCCCGGGTACGGGCTGGAATCGGCTACGGCGCGGGCGGCCCCCAGGACAACTTTGCCTTTGAGGTCAACGGTCCACCGGGTATGGAAGATGTTTATCTGGTCTGGACCCGCCACGCCGAGGCTCAACCGGATCAGCTCCGCTATATCAGCGCTCAGGTTCTCAGCAAGGACCTGGTGGCCGTAGAACGGCTGGATGCCCACGACTGGGCGACGGCCAAAGTCACCTTTGAGATCACCCAAGACGGCCAACCTCAGACGGCCCGACTGGTGGCGCCCACGGCCAGCGCCGAGGCCGGCGGCCATAGTCGGGTCTACCTGCTGGCCATGGGCGCCAACGTCGGCGAATTGACCAAGACCAACGCCGATGCCCGTCACTTCGCTGACACCTTACAGCGACTGTTCAGTGTCCCTTCTGCTCAAGTCCGCGTATTGGAGAACGCCTATAAGCGTGATTTCGCTGCAGGGATGGAATGGTTGCGCCAGAGCGCCCGTTCCGGTGATTTGGTGCTGATATTCTTCTCCGGGCACGGCACCACAGTCGCGGACGACGATGGCGATGAAGCCGATGGGCTGGATGAAGCCTATGTGATGTACGACGCGGAACAGGCGCGTTATCCCTCGGCACACGCTGTGGTGCGTGATGACGAATTCGCTGTCTGGGTCGATCGGTTGCCCACCGACCGGGTGATCGTCTTCATCGACGCCTGCTTCAGCGGAGGACTCAGTAAGGCGCTGACCAATGTCCGCACCAAGTTCTTCGTGGGCGGTGAGTTGGGCATGCCTTCCAAAACTGGAGGTTGGCAGCAAAAAGCCAAGGCGCTGTTGCACAAGGATCTACCCGGCGGTACGGACGGTCGCCAAGGGTTGACCGGTACGCAAACCGCCATCAAGGGCTTGCTGTACGCCGCGGCCCAGGAAAATGAATATGCCCTGGAAGTGGCCGAAGGTGGACTGTTCGTGACCCGCCTTCTCGAGCGCATCAGTCAAGCGCAAAAGGCGCGCCTGGCGGATCTGTTCGCCGAAACCCGGCACGCGGTGCAGCAGGACAGCCACGGCCAGCAAACCCCCGTGGCTGTCGGTAATACAGCATTGGGCGAAACCCTCAACCTGACAACGGACACGCACTAACGTCTCTATATAGCACCGGGCCGAATCCTTATTCGGCTCATCCTGAAACCCTGATGACTGAACAGGACACGCGATCATGAACAAACCTCTGACCTTGACGGCAGGCGCGCTATGCACCGCGCTGATGCTGACCAGCCCCGCCAGCCAAGCCGACTTGACCGCACCGGCCAACGCGCCGACGCCCGCCGTGGCCGCTGAGGACTCCAGCGGCAAGGATCTCACCCCCGTGCAACGCCCATTGGCCGACTTGGCGGCCCCGCAAAGTGGGCTGAAGGTCACCGCCTGGGTGGATCATCCGGACAATACCTATGCCTTTGGCGAACCGGTAGTACTGAGCGTCAAGACCGATCAGGACGCCTACCTGACCGTCCTGAATGTCGGCACCTCAGGCAAAGTCCAGGTCATCTTTCCCAATCGTTTTCAGAAAGACCACCGCGTAGCGGCCGGCCAAGTTATACAAATACCTGATAAAAAATCGAAATTTTCATTTCAGGTGCAAGGGCCAGCGGGTTTGGAGCTGATCAAGGTGATCGCCACCCAAACCCCCCAACCCTTGTTTACCGATGACCGCGCTGACCCGGCGGGTCCCTATCAGGCGTTGAAAGCGCTAGCGCCCGCCGTGGCCAAAGATTTAGCGGTCACGTTACGCGAGCAGCATGGCGACCGCTGGGCGGAATACGACAAAATCATCCGGGTCGTCGCCCCGGCGTTCGCGGGTCAGACGCCGCCACCGGCGCGGCCCGCTGCTGCGACGACCGGCGCTTTCGCGCCCAGCAGCGTGCAGCCTGCCAGTCCGGCCCGGCCCGAGCCGTTCGATCTGCACCTGCGCACCGAGAAACTGGTTTATCCACTGGGCGCCAAGGTTCGGGTCCTGGCCACCGCCGAGCAGGACTGCCGGTTGACCCTGCTGGATGTCGGCACGTCCGGTCAGGTTTACGTGCTGTTTCCCAATCGTTATCAGCCAGATGATCGCATCCGCGCTGGAGAAACGGTCACGATTCCCGGCGATGCCGCACCGGTGGATTACCAACTGAGCGGACCGTCCGGGGTGGAAGCGTTGATTGGCATCTGTCGCACCGATGGCCAACCGGTGTACACCGGCAGCTATAATTTCCAGCAACATGTTTACCAGCCGTGGGGTGACGCCAAGAGCTTGGCCAAAGACCTGGCGGTGGTGCTGAGCGAATCGTCCCCCGCTCTGGCGCATACTGCGACCACGTTCATCGTGGTGGAGCGTTGAGCAATACTTATTGAACGCATGAGGAACCTATTGATGTGTAATCAACTATCGGAATTAGCGATTGATCGGCGGTGGATGAGAACAATCTGCATGGTGCTGATGGCGCTAGCGGCATTGGGATCGATCAGGCCCGTGATGGCGGATCTATTGATACCCGCTCAAAGAATAAAGCTGGATAAGTCGGTCACTGGGTCAGAGCCGGTGGCGCCAACCCAACGGATTGCCTTGGTGATTGGCAATGGCGCTTACACGGAGACAACGCCGCTCCAGAATCCCACCAATGACGCCAAAGCGATAGCGGCGTTGCTTCACACGTTAGGCTTCAAAGTGACGGTAGCAACCGATTTAAAGCTCAATGCGTTGCGGAAACAGGTAAGAGATTTTATCGATGCAGGGCATGATGCCCATGTGCGAATGTTCTATTACTCCGGTACAGGTGGTTGCTACACGGGTCAGTTGTATTTGCTTCCAATCGATGCACAAATTCACAAGACCTACGAAACGCCAGATCAAGCCTTTCCCCTGGCCACCCTGTTACGAGGATTGGAGAGTATCGCGCAGGGCAACAATTTAGTGATGCTCGATACATGTGTGCAGGATTGCCAGGTACCGGCGCTTGCGAGGACCGTCATCTTCCAAGCCGGTAATGTTGCACTGGACCAGCCTGGAGAAAAAAACAGTTTGTTTACTAAACACCTAATGTTGCATTTGGGCGAGCGCGAGGAACTCGACACGATCATGGCGAAAGTGCGCAAATCGGTCTATGAAGAGAGTCACGGAGATCAATTACCCAAGACGATCAGCAGCTTGGATGAAATGATCTCCTTGGGAGGACTCCCTGATAACGGGTCCTCCGAACAACCGACATCATCGGCGACGGAGAGTGCTCCGTCAGCGCAGTAGAATGCTAGTCGACCACGCTTAGTGGAATGGGGGATTGCGCGATGGACCCAATCAAGCCTTGGGGTCTCAGTCTTCTGCTGCTGACCCTGATCGGCTGGAGCTCAGCGGCCTGGGCGGCTGAACGCACGGCGCTGGTGATCGGCAATGCCGTTTACGCGCAGGAGCGTCCGTTGGTCAACACGCTGCGTGATGCGCGCGCGATGGCGGAGATGCTGCGCGGTTTGGGCTTTGAAGTCACGCTGCTGGAGGATCTTGCGGCGATCCCGATGCGGCAAGCAATTGAGCGCTATCTGGAGAGGGTGAAGCAACAGAAAGGAACGGTGTTGTTCTACTACTCCGGACATGGCCTGCAAGACCACAACCGCGTCAACTACCTGATCCCGGTCGATGCCCGGATCGCCCAACCGGGAGACATCAAGGCGTATGGGTACAACGTGAACGATCTTTTGGAAAAATTGGCCGATCGACCGCATCACACGGTGAGTCTGGTGATTCTGGATGCTTGCCGCGACAACCCCTTTGCCACGGGCAAAGGCGGCAGGGGTCTGGAGCGGGTCATGGCCGGGCGAGGCACCTTGGTGCTCTATGCCGCGAGCCCTGGGCAGGTTGCCGATGACCGGCCAAACGAAAAGAACGGGCTGTTTACCCGTTACCTGTTGGACGTGTTGCCGCAACCGGGATTGGATGTGGAAGACGCCTTCGACCGCGTTGCCGAGGCAGTCGAACGGATGAGCAGGGGTATCCAGATACCGTACAAGGAAGGCGATCTGCGGGGCAAATACTATCTGGCCGGATTGCCCAATGACGAGCGGAGTCTTTGGCAATCGGCGGAACAATGCGGGACGGTAACGTGTATTGAGTTGTACTTGCAGGAGTATCCATCCGGGCGATATGCCGAAATGGCGCGGGCGTACTTGCAAAAATGGCCTGTTTCAGCGCCGGAGGATACCCATGAGGGGAATGCATCCAACACGCGAAATCACCCTGGGTTTTGGGGTGCTTTGATCGCGCTGCCCTTGACGGGAGTCGCGGTTTGGCAGTTCCGACGCCGGCGGGCGAGCCGAGTGGTGACGGCGCCAACAGCCACGCCTGCAACAGCGGCTACGGCTGAATGTGACGTTCGCGTCTCGGCGGCTGAGCCGCCGATGCCATCGCAGGCATCGGTCACTCCCCCGGTGCGGGAGCCTTTCTCGGTGTTTCAAGATCGCTTGCGCGATGGCAGCGTGGGGCCGGCGATGATTGTGGTTCCGGCGGGTACCTTCTGGATGGGCAGCCCTGAAGATGAAGTAGGTCGAGGTGAGGATGAATGCCGGCATCGGGTGCGGATTGATCAGGCGTTCGCTCTGGGTCAAATGGCGGTGACGGTTGGAGAGTTCAAGTGTTTCGTGCAGACAGTGGGGTATACAACGGAGGCGGAGAAGGGTATTGGGGGGCAAGGTTCCTATGCCTGGAACGGTTCTCAGTGGTCGTTGGATGCCAATCGGAATTGGCGGAGTCCGGGATTTGCGCAGGATGATACGCACCCTGTGGTGTGCGTGAGTTGGAACGACGCGGTGGCCTACCTTGCGTGGTTGTCGATGCAAACCGGCCAAACGTACCGCTTGCCAACGGAAGCGGAATGGGAATATGCGGCGCGGGCGGGAACCGGGACGGCTTTTTGGTGGGGCAACGATATTACCCCCGATCAAGCGAACTACTACAGTGCAGACAGTTACCTCCATGGCGGAGCCACAGGTAACTGGCGTGCTCAGACCGTTTCGGTGCGCCAATTTCAACCGAACCCCTGGGGGTTTTATCAGGTGCATGGCAATGTCTGGGAATGGACCGGTTCGGCGTATGCCAAGGACTACGACGGCTCGGAAGCAAAATGCACTAATAAAGATACAGATGTCACTCTGGCGTTGCGGGGCGGCTGCTGGGACAGCCAACCCGCGGGGGTGCGTTCCGCCGGCCGCGGCGGGAACGACCCGGCCAACCGCTTCGACGACCTGGGGTTCCGTCTCGCCAGATCGTTATAACCCTTTGTTCTTTATTATTTTACCCTTTTCACGCGCGCGCAGCGCGCGGTTTTCCGCGTATTTTTGAGTTGTTTCCCGAGGCATGAAACCAGCTTCTATGAATTTGATAGAGGATCGAAAATGAGCAGGCGCGCAAGATGGATCGGATGGACGTGGCTGGCGGTGATGCTGGCGGCGATAAGCGGGTTACCGAATGTGGCCGCTGCCGAGCGCGTCGCGCTGGTGGTCGGCAACAGTCGATACCAGCATGCGCCGCGTCTGTCGAATCCGGCCCATGACGCCAAGGCGGTGGCCGAGGCGCTGACTGATTTGGGTTTTGCCGTGACCGGCCCATTGTACGATCTCAGTAAAACCCAAATGGATCACACATTGGGAACGTTTAGCAACCGGGCACACACAGCAGAGGCCGTGGTGGTGTTCTTTGCCGGGCATGGACTGGAAGCCCGAGGCCAAAACTATCTGATTCCGGTCGACGCCCAACTGGAGCGTGAAACCTCTGCTTCGCTGGAAGCGGTGGCGCTGGACGTGGTGCTGGATCAGATTGCCGGCCCGCGCGGCTACCGGCTGGTGATTCTGGACGCTTGCCGGGACAACCCGCTGGCCAATCGCATGCAGCGCCGCGACGGTACCCGTGCGGTTTATCGAGGACTCAAGCGCGTGGAACCCGAAGGACAAACCTATGTGGCTTACGCGGCCAAGGACGGGACACGGGCGCGAGACGATAGCGGCGCGGGGCATAGTCCATTCACGGCGGCGCTGCTGAAATACCTCAAGGAGCCGTTGCCCCTGCCAAACCTGTTCGGCGCGGTGCGCGAAGACGTGCTCGAAGCGACCCAGCAGCAACAGGAGCCTTGGTTGTATGGCGCGTTCGGACGGCATCCGGTGTATCTCACCTCGAATACGGCTCCAGTCCCACCTTCACCGCCGGCGGTGGCGCAAGCGAGCGTGCCGAGTCCGTTCCGGCCCTCAGTTCCTAACGAAGCGCCCGCGGCGGGGAGCCGCCCGGCAGCGGGCCAAGTGTTCCAGGATACGCTGAGTGACGGGACACGCGGGCCGAAGATGGTAGTGATCCCGGCGGGGGACTTCTGGATGGGATCGCCAGACAGTGAAGCGGATCGAGAAGATGACGAACGACGGCACCGAGTCGCGGTGAGCGCCTTTGCCGTTGGGCAAACCGAAGTGACCTTTGCCGAATATGACCAATTCTGTGCGGCCACCGGTCGAGACAAACCCAATGATGCAGGTTGGGGCCGGGGGACGCGACCGGTGATTAACGTGAGCTGGAACGACGCGGTGGCCTATGCTGAATGGCTGTCGCGGGAGACTGCCCAGCCGTACCGGCTGCCGACGGAAGCGGAATGGGAATACGCTTGCCGGGGAGGAGTGGCTGGAGAGCGTTACTGTGGTGGCAACGATGTGGGACGATTAGCCTGGTATGTGGAAAACAGTGGCGATCAAACCCATCCGGTTGGCCAGAAAGCGGCTAATGGCTTTAACTTGTATGACATGTCTGGCAATGTCTCGGAATGGATCTGCTCGCTGTACGAGGGGGAGTATAGAGGTGCGGAGGTCAAATGCATTGAAAAAGGTACATACGGCCTTCTGGCGATGCGGGGCGGCTCCTGGGGCTACCGACCCGCGTGGGTGCGTTCTGCCCTCCGCTACAGGGGCCTCCCGGCGTTCCGCTTCAACTTCGTGGGGTTCCGTCTCGCCAGATCCTTATAACCCTTTGCTCTTTATTCTTTGACCCTTTTTACGCGTGCGGAGCGCGCGTTCTGTTCCGCGCCATTTTTCTGAGGAGTGATCCACAGTGGCGCGTTGGAATCAGTAGTTTTTCTGGGCGTAAACCATGCAAAACGGCGATATTCTGACCATTAACGCGCACCGCTACCGGCTGGAGAAGCCGATTGCGCCCGGTACAGGCAGCTACGGCCAAGTATGGGCCGCCACGGATGCTAGCGGTCATCCGGTGGCGCTCAAGTTCCTCAACACCGAACGGATGGCCGAGGTCGGTCCTGAATTCCATCAACAGTGGCATACGCACATGGAACGAGAAATCGCCTTTCTCGATCACCTCCATGACGACGAAGCCGCGCACATCGTCAAGCTGTTGAACCATGGCGACATAGATGGCCAGCCGGTGCTGGTGCTGGAGCAGATGCAGACCAATCTAGACCAATGGATCAAAACGCGATCGACCCCGATGGGTCCGCGTCAGATCGTAGACTGGGCGTGGCAGATTCTGGCTGGATTGACCACCGTTCACGCACATCAACTCATCTACCGTGACCTTAAACTCAGCAACGTGCTGGTCGGCGACGACGGCCAACGGTTGAAACTGGCCGATTTCGGCACCCTCAAACCGCAACGAGAAGACGGCACCGTCTCCTTTGCCGGTACGCTGAGCACCATGGCCCCGGAACAACTGTTACCAGCGAACTACGAGAACGGACAGCCGGTGTACCAGATCGACTATCGCATCGACTATTACGCGCTCGGGCTGATCCTGTTCACCCTCTTCACTGGCCAAAAGCGCATCGCCTCCTGCTCTCAGATTGAACAGTTCCTCCAGCGCGTTGGCCTCGAAGGCGCTCATCGGGAAGGGCCACTGCTGGGCGGGCTGAATGACGAAGAACAGCAAACGCTGCAGCGTGTTCTTGAGACATCGATCATCGGCGACGCGACTTTCGGGCCAGATCGCGACCATAAGGTGTCGTTGGTGGAATCACTGCACAGATTGGTTGTGAAACTACTGGCCCCGCGCAAGGAAGATCGCCCTAAGTCGGCTGAGGAAATCCGCACAGAGCTGGAAACCGCCCTGGCGGCATTGCCGCCGGACCCTGGCCCGCCACCCCATACAGAACCTTCCGTCACGCCGTTGCTTCCAACAGAGCGGGTCGCTCCTTCTGCACTGGGCGGTGTGTCGCCAGGGCTTACCCCTCATCGGCCTCGTTGGGTTTTTCCGTTATTCGGAATGGCCGCGTTGGCCGGACTCCTGGGGTTGGGTTTCTGGTGGATGCGCCCGGATGTTTCCCCACCGGTCGACACTTCAGCTCCCCTGGTCGAACTCGCCACGCCGAAACCGGCTGTACCCATTGTAGACGTAGAACCGGTCAATCCGCCGGAACCTATTGCCGCTACTGCTCCCCCCCGCCTAGAGATCGCAGAGCCGGCGCTGGATACATTGGAACCGGATAACCTGGAACCGGATACGCTGGAATCGGGATCTCCTCCACCCATTCCTGCCGACCCGGACACCTCTCCTCTGCTAACGCCGATTGCTGAGACATCGACGATGACGGCTCCCACTCTTCCGGTTGAACCCACCACACCGGGATCACCACGGGCGCAACCCTCCGCCCCACCGGGTCCCATACCGGTACCGGCGCCGACAGCGGCGAAACCGGCTCCTGTATCGAAGCCCACCCATCGGCCCTCCTCGACAGACGGCGTCTCACCTGTGGTTATACAAGCTCCTATCAGTACAGTGACGACCGTTTCTCCAGCCGTTGAGAGGCCTCCGCCAACCCTGCCGCCAATATCGCGTGATCCGTTGGGAGGGGGACGATTTGCACCAGAAATGGCGATTGTGCCTGCCGGCACGTTGATCCTGCCCAGCGTGAACGGTCAACCGGGGCGCACGGTGACGATCCAGCCGTTCGCGCTGGCTTCCCGACCGGTGACCTTTGCCGATTACGACCTGTTCGCGCGCCAGACTGACCGTTCACCCCCCTACGGTGGCGGTCTTCCCCGCGAAGAACGCGCCACCCACCCGGTGCGGTTCATCACCTGGTACGAAGCGTACGCCTACGTCGAGTGGTTGTCGCAACGAACCGGCCAACGATACCGCTTACCGAGCGAGACTGAATGGATTTATGCCGAGCAAGCGAACATAGGCGAGCGCGGAGCGATTCCCTGGGAATGGGTAGCGGATTGCGCGGGTAACGACTGTAACCGGCATCAGCGGCGTGGGAAGTCCGGACAGGACTCCCAGCCCGCCGATCGGGGGAATGAAGAGACCGGCTTTCGCATCGTGCGTGAGTTACAGGAACCGTAAGGATGCACCGCGCACTTCTGGCTGAACAAAAACCGGTTCAGGGCAAAGCAAAACCGTCAGCCAACAAGCTGGCGGGCGCGTTTTTGAATGAATAACTCAATCTCCTGGCCAAACGCGGGGTAGCCCTGAAGCAAAGCTGCAGCTCGCGGCCATTCCACGATCACTCGATCCACCAGGGTCCTGACCACATCGCCAAGATCCGCCTTGGCGCCCAGTGTTTCGTCAAGCCGCGAAAAGGTAGATATCCGCGCATCCTCGAAGCGTTTCGATCGTCCAAAATGCAGCGCCATCTCCTCGGGTCCCTCGACAGACGGACGGTAAATGAAGGTTGCCACCAGATCGTAAGCGGGAGCCAGCGTGGGTACGCGCGGATCGCGGTAAATCAGAGACCAGTTTTTCAAGTGGGCGTCCCCGTTGCCGATCAGGAGGTTGAACGCCAAGCGTCGTGCAAATTCGCGCAGCGCTTCAATATCATGGCCACGATACACCAATGCACCAACTGTCTCGAAGCCACCTCTATACTTGGCATCCGGATAAAACCCGCGCACCTGAGCCATATCTTCGATGTGAATCAGCTCGCGCCCCGGCCCACGGTCGAAACGCTTCACGGCAAATAAGTGATCTTGACCGGACCAAACGCGCTCGGGCAAAGACTCCACGTCGTCACGATGCACCAACTGGATCTCAGGCACATCGATATCGACCGCCTTGGCCAGCGTCATCATCGCCAGTTCGTTCTGTGGCACTCCCGGATAGGTTGGATCGGGTAGCTTAGCGATCCAGTCGCCCCGTTCCCCACGAGCTGGAATTACCAACCGATCGCCTCGCGCCCGCATGGAAAATTTGAGACCGACTCCCGCCAGCGAAAAGGACCACAGCGAGTCCATGGAACTTCTCTGCCGACCGTTCGCATCGCCACCGTCGCCCAAGTCCACTGGCACCATTTCGTCTGCGGCGAGCACGCGCACCGCACCAGGAAGATCGTGGCCGACTTGGGCCAGAAGTTCCATTTCCCGTTCGGTCGAGGTGCGACGCGCTTGGGCGATCCATTCCCGCAACCGTCCTTCGGGCAACAAATTCGAAAACCAGGGCGGAAGCCGCAGGTGACTGCGATGCCGCTCGCGAGGATTGTCTTCGAAGCGAAGACCCAATACGGGGCGGTTCGGATCGTCCCAATAGCCTTCCTCAAACACGAACCGTGTGACATCATCACGCCGGTGCAGGCGCCCGATAAGCCGATCGTAAAGATAGACGCAGAACTGTTCTTCAGATGAGCGCGTCATCGCGTTCCGTTTCCATGTTGTCGAGATCGAAGCTGTCCAGGGGAGGCGTGTCTTCGAGACAGGTCTCCGCCATCCGTTCGATAAAATCCGCGACCACCTGTTTTATCCGTCGTTGTCGACCCTCCAGGAAAGCCGTCTTATCCCCTTGCGCGAGCGCGTTGACCAACTCCACGTCGAGCGCATGGGAAGGGAACAGACCGCACTCCGCCACCGCTCTCCCCAAAGGCGGCGCGATGAGCAGATCGGCCACGGACATGGGCAATTCATCTTCCGCCTCCAGCACCAGGATACGGTTGGCTGCCCAAGCTCTTTGGTTTTCCGGTTCACGCGTCAAGATGCGTTGCGCTACCCGGGCGAGAGTCGCATCGGGTTGAATCGCCTCGATCAACTGTTGGCGATCGTAGGGTTGTCCGGTCAGCAGCGACCGTGGTTTGAGCGCCCAAAGCGCCGCAAGGACGATTCGGCTGGCCGCTGTACTGGTTTTGAACCCGGCCAAACTTGGGGACGGCAAAGTTTGATCGATGGGAGCACTGAGCAGTCGTTGAATAGCGCTTATCTCGTCATTGGCCGTGATGCGATTCGAAAGGTTACTGATGGCGTTCGTCCAACTGGAGGAGAATGGACCCGGCCCGATCAATGCCGCACGCCAGAACCACCGGCGCAAAAGAACGCCATTACGCGGACTCGGTTCCGGAAAATGCGCAAAGAACCGGGCCAGCACCACCAGAAGATAGCGGTAAGGCAAAAAAGCAAAGTGGGGTACGCCCGCTTCTTCTTGCAGGAACACAACAGCCCGCGACAACGCCCGTTCTCCTTGGCGATAGGCTTCCTCCGGCGTTTCGATTCCAAAATCACGGGGTTCGCGAGTGCGATTCGAGAACTCGACCCGGATGTCGCGGGTTATATTTCCTCCACGCCGCGCCAGCACGGCGTGCAATACCGTATCGTCGTCCACGATGCCAAAACCTCGGTCGTCGTGAATCGACTCCGCGATCTTTTGGAAATGGGAAAACGGCTCTACGCTGCTAGCCTGACCGGGATGCAAGGCCGAAAACACCTCGGCTCGACTGAGCCGCTTGCCGTAGTTATTCAGGCGGTCGAAGATGTCGCGCAAGACCGCTTCATCGTCCTGATCGACCAGGTAGGCGGGAACGTGGTACTCGCGGATGGCCCGCGTGACCCGCGAGGCTTCGTCCAGCTTTTCGCTGGCTTCCGGGTGATCCTTGGTGAACCAGCGAATCAACTGCTGGAGATCGAAAAGAGTAGCCAGAGGCACAATGTATCCATCTTCCTCTCGGCTCGGACGCACGAATCCCTTTCGGCGTAAGTCGTAGCTGAGCGCGAACCGTTCGTCTCGCGCGCCTTTTTCAGAGAGTGCGCTCGCCAGACTGGTCAGGCGCTGCTGGCCATCGACCACCCACCAACCTTCCTCGAACGCCCGGGCTTTTAAGCGCAATCCGCCCAGTTTGATCTCCGCAGCCGGCGCGGGCCGCTTCCAAAACAATAGATTGCCGATCGGATAGCCCTTGACAATGCTGTCAAACAACCGCCGCACATCTTCCCACTGCCAGCGCAACGGCCGCTGGAACTCCGGAATGCGGAGCCGCCCCTCAATTGCCGCAGCGACCAGATCGACCACAGTAAAGGTTCTTGCCGCTGATTGCGAAATGGATTGAGTCATGGTGGTCGCTGCCAAGGGTTAAGGCTTGATCTCATACACGGCTTCCACGAACGACCACTCGGTCTGACGGTTGAACCGGTCGCCGGTCCAGGGTTGCTGCAACCGCTCGGCCAGCGTTGTCAGATAGGTTTCCGGCCGGGCGATGACCTGCAAATCCTTGTGTCGGGCCAACAGATCGTCCAGCGACACCGGGTCTGCGCTGATCACCGCCAGCAGTCGACCCGGACCCAGCGGTTCTTGCGCGCGGAACAGAGAGCCATGATAGGCGTCGGGAATGGTGATGGGCCGGTTCGCATAAATCCGGTTCTGCTTTTTTGCTTTATCGCTATATCGATTCGGGAAAAGCTGGGTAACCTTGCCGTGCGCGTTCACATCCAACACCACCAGATAACCGGAGCGCGGGCTGGTCACCCGGAATTGCATGGCTTCCCCCTCGCGGAAAACGGCGCTCGGCAGGATCTCCAGCTTGGCCTGCAGCGGGTTGTCGTGGGCGAGCAATTCCGACGCCAGATCGGGAACGGGCAGCGGTTTTGCGCTGAAGGCAAAGACCGGTTGCCCCCGGTAGGCCGGGTCGACCTCCAGGGTGGGGGTCAATCCCAGGTTACAAGCCTTGCCGAGCCGCTGGCAATACGCCGCCGATTCCCGCAGAACATAATCCAGCAGTTCCGCGTAACTCACCTCACCATTGCCATTGCGGTCCGCCTTGCGGTCGCGTAGACCGGCCAGAAAACGTCGGGTAAATACCCCGCCAGGCGGATTCACTTCTTCCACCAAGGCCACCTGAGCAGGGGAGACCGCGCTCCACACCACCCGCTGGCGGTTGCCCTTTAACAAACTTTCCTCATTCCGGTGGCTCTTCATGGATTGACTGAAATCACTGGCCGAACGGCTGGCGACTGGATCCAATGTCTTGCGATCGCGGCGATTGGCGGGATCCAGCAAACCTCGGGTGATGGTCCCTGAGTGACAAGAATCGATGATGACGGTGGTGTCCCGGTCGACCAATCGAGTCAAGCGAGCATCCAGTTCATCATCGCTGATCATATTGCGATAGCCGCCTTGTTCATCCGGTTCGGTGTCCACGCTGACCAGTGTCTCATCATAGTGATCGTCTTCATCGCCATTGGTATCCGGCATCTGGTCGCCGTGGCCGCTGTAGTAGAACAAAACCCGATCACCCGGCTGGGTGCCCTTGATCAACCAATCCTCCAAGGCGCTCAGGATACCGGCGCGGGTCGCTTCGCCATCCAGAAGCACTTGAATTTGGTCGGGCCGGTAGCCCAGCGTGTCCAGCGCGAATTGACGCATGGCGCGTACATCGTTGCCGGAGCCCTCCAGGCGAGGGACCTTTAGATACTGATCAATGCCCACCAGCAAGGCGCGATCCGCGCCGATGGCGAGGCGCATCGTGAACCAGCCCAGGATTACGACCAGGATCAGGCCCAGCGGGCGCGGACCGTGTCGTTGCATGTTCGACTCCTTAACAAAAAATCAAGATAAAAGATCAAGAACCGTCGTTCGGTGCGGTGTACGTACCCAACACGCCCATTTGATACGTCCCCCAGTGGGCTTCCCGCAGGATGCGGCCCAGCGCTTCGGCTTTCGGCTGATCGTCTAGGCCACGCAATTGGGTATGGAAGGTAGCGAGTTCCTTCGGCGTGACCACCGCAACCACATGATCGGCGCCATACGGCGTAGTAACCTGGATTTGTTTCAGCGTGAAGGGTCGATCGATCGGTACGGTCTTCGGATCTTGGGGCAGTGGATAGAGGAATTGCACCGTGCCGTTCGCCGCCAGATTGAACAGGGTCAGAAAACCATGCCGGTGACCGTCGAGGGTCGCCGAAACCACGGTCCCTGCCCGATGCAGACTATCATTCGGCTCCAGCCGTAAACGCAGCGCGTGAGGGGCGCTCATGGCTTTGAGCGTCGCCAGCATGCGCCATTTGGCGACCACGCTCTGCAGCGCCTGGGCATCGGTCACTGTATAGGCGACGATATCGCCCGCGCCGCTGAGCACTTGCTGCTGACCCGCGTCCCAGATCAGATCCGGCGTTTGTTCTGCCGTGGCGAACGCCATGCCCGACGCCGGCGCCAACAACGCCTGGCGGGCGGTCTCCTCCAATCCCAGCACGCGCACGCGCAGCGTGGGCGGCGCTGGCCAGCGGTCGGCGGGTCGCTCCGCCGCCGGCAGAATCGCCCGGTCCGTATCGTCCAGTGGTTCGAACTTGGGATGCTGGCGGAATTCCGCGTACATGCGCACGGTTTCGTCCACATAACCGCGCAGTTCCTCGCGCGTCAGTTTGCGGTCCCGGTTGGCGTCCGCCGCGCCGCGCAATGCCTGGGCAAAGGCCCAGCTCAGCGCGCCGCGCGGTCGCCCCTCGATGACGAACTCCGGGGTGATTTCGTTCTCCCGGCTGGCGGCCAGGAAGGTCACGTTCGGCAGCAATTGGGCGTCGAGTGGCGGCCGACCGGCGGTCGCGACCGCTGGCGGCGGCAATTCGTCATCCTGAATCGGACCGTAGTCGCCGATGGTGCGGCTACCCAAGAAAGCGGCCCGAGGGTCGATAGAGCGGGTCAAGGTTCCCGAGTAGCACGCATCGGCGACAAAGATGATGTTGAGCGCGGAGGCATCGCGGAACCACCGGTTCAGATCATCATCCACGATGCGTTGACCATTGCCGGGCCGGATCTCCCGAAAGCCACTGAGCAATAAGGCTTCGTCCTTGCCATCGGCTTCACTGCCAGGCGCCCGCTCAGGCTCCTGGCCGCCATGACCGGCATAGGTGAAGATCAAAGTATCGCCGGGCTTGGCCTTGGCGACCTGCCGTTTCCAAGCCGCCTCGATGGCTTGGCGGGAGGCCTGCTCATTCAGCAGCAACACGATGTCCTTGACGCCGACGGCGGTCAGGGCGGCCTGGATGTCGCGGGCGTCGTTGACCGCCCCCTTCAACGGCGGCTTGTAGCGGTACTGGTCAATGCCCACCACCAACCCCAGCGTGGCCGCCGGCGCTGGCGCCGATGCCGGCAACGCCAACAACACGCCCAACAGGCCGCCCAGGAGTATGCCGTGGTTTCTGGATAGCGTAGTCATGCAGTGTTCCTCGATCGGGGGGGTGGATTATCAATGCCGACGCAGTTCTACCCGGCGGTTGAGTTGATACAGCTCGTCCTGAGAGTACGCCTGGGGATCATCCACGACCATCGGTTCCTGTTCACCTCGGCCTTCGGTGTGGATAGCGCCGGGATATTTTTTGCTGACCAGGAACTGCTTGACGGCCTCGGCCCGGCGTTGCGACAGGGCGAGGTTGTAGGCATCCGTGCCCCGGGCGTCCGTGTGACCGATCAAAATGATGTCCTGCGAACCCTTGCGGGACAGAAAGTCCAGCAGATCGGTGACGGCGGCCTGACCCTTGGCGTCGAACTCAGTCGAGTCATAGTAGAACGTGACCGGTAAGGCCACCTCTTCCACCCCGAAACCACGAATGCCCACGGCCGCCAGTCCGCCTGGCTCGCCGGTGGAGCGGCGGGTCGGGGTGGGCGGATAGCGGTCGGCCAGCAGGCGACTGCGTTCGGCTTTCCTGAAGATCGCGCCGATCACCGCGGGCGCGGGCGGTTCGGGCGTAACGTCCCGATCGGCGATGAGGTCCAGCGCCTCCTGGTAATCCAGGGTCGCCCGGTAATAATCTTTCTGGTCGTGGCGCACGTCGCCGCGCATGGCGAGCGCCTGCCACAATCGGGCGTAACTCAGAGTCTGGTCGAGTGATTCGGCGACCTTGGCGTTGGGGTCCCGCTGGAGCTGATCCTGAATTTGGCGCAGATGGGCTTTACCAACGCGCTCACCGAGTTTTGTCCGGAAGGCGTCATCACAATCCGTGGTGGTCTGCGCTTCCTGGTAGAGGATTTCCAGAGTAGCGAGATCGGCGTTTTTCGCTCGCTGATAGATCGCCGGGCAATCGGCCTGAACCGAACAACCAACAAGCGCCAAATTCAGCGGGAACAGCCATCGCATCATTTTGATCGACATCAGATTTTCTCCATGCTTATTAGGGAGATTGCGCACGCTTTGGCGCGAACTCCACCCGCAGCCGGCGGTCGGGCGGCAGGCGCAATCCGTGGCCGGCTAACAGCGTCGTCAGCGCCCGCGACGGTGGGTCAGGTAGCTGAACGTCGATGAACCAGCTTTCGGCCTGCTGGACCGGCTGAACCGCGACGCCCAAGTCCACCAGGGATTCCGCCAGGGCTTGCGCGGCGGCGGCGGGTGATTCGGTGCGGACGACCGGGGTTAAGTGAAAATGCTTGATCTTGGGTGGAGAAACGACCGCCGGCCCGGCATCGGGTAGCCGACTCGGCGGCCATAAGAGCGGAAGGAGGGTCATGCCGACCAGTCCCGCCGCCAACGCGGTCAACCAGACCGGACTCCGCCGGCGGCGGCGCGGGACCGGCGGAGCCGAGGGCCCTGCCCGCCGCAGCGCGAACAAGAGCTGCTCCCGGCTCCGGGCGAGAGGATCTGCATCGGACCCTTCGTCAACCGGTTGCGCGTGCTGTCTCAACACGGCCTGACGGAGGAGTTCCGCTTCCCGGCGGGTGCGGGAATGAGCGTCGGGCGCGGGCTGACCGGCCAACAAGGCCAGCCAGTCATCGTCATCCTGCTCAGGGGTACGTGGAAATTGGTTCGCCATTGGGAGATTGAACATCAGGGTTAAAGAATGGGTGCCGTGAAGCGTGAACGGCTCATAGCCTCCATCTAAAGATCATGACGGCGATTGTGGCCTCTTGTCAGGTTCGCCGCGAAAAAATTTTTGAGGTTTAAGACCCGTGATGACCTGACACCGAGGGTTTAGGTTCGTCTTTACTAGAGTATTAGCGTTAACTTTGCGAATTGAAGACGAGGGGTTAGTCCATCAGGAGGCAAGCGGATGGTGATTGAAACGTTATATGCGCGACGCCGGTCCACGCGTTGGCGCTGGGGGTGGCTGTGGTGGCTGTTACTCTGGCCGATGCTGGCGCTGGCCGAACCGCGCACGGCGCTGGTGGTGGGCAATGCCCGCTATGAGAACAACCCGCTGCGTAACCCGGTCAACGACGCGCGTGATTTGGCCGAAGCGTTGCGGGCAGTGGGTTTCGAGGTCCTCCAGAAGGAAAACCTCAACCAGCGGGAATTCAAGCAGATCATCAGTGATTTTGCGCGCCGACTCAAGGAGCGGGGTGGTGTCGGGTTGTTCTACTACTCCGGGCATGGCGTGCAAGTGGCCGGAGAGAACTATCTGATCCCGGTCGACGCCGCTATTCACAGCGAAGCCGATGTGAAATTCGAAGCGGTCGATGCCGGACAAGTGTTGAGCAACATGAAGCAGGCCGGCAATGGCTTGAACATCGTGGTGCTGGATGCCTGTCGGGACAATCCCTACCGGGGCTGGTATCGCGGGGACGGCCACAAAGGTCTGGTGCGCATGGATGCACCCACTGGGAGCATCATCGCTTACGCCACGGCGCCGGGGACGGTAGCGGCGGACGGCACGGGTCGCAACAGCCCGTACACGGCGCAGTTGTTGCGAGCGATGCGCATGCCGGGTATCGGGATCGAACAGTTGCTGAAGCGCGTGCGCATCCAGGTCGCCAAGGCCACGGGCAACCGGCAAGTGCCGTGGGAATCGTCCTCGCTGATGGGAGATTTTTTCTTTGTACCCTCGTCGGGTGATTCGCCGCCGCCGGCGGTGGCCCAAGCGAGCGTGCCGAGTCCGTTCCGGCCCGTGATACCTGACGAAGCGCCGGCGGCGGGCAGTCGTCCGGCAGCGGGTTATGAATTCCGGGATACGCTGAGCGATGGCACGCGAGGGCCGAAGATGGTGGTGATCCCGGCGGGGGACTTCTGGATGGGATCGCCGGACCATGAACCAGGCCGAGACGACGATGAACGACGGCATCGGGTGAAGATTGAGCGGCTATTTGCCTTGGGCCAGACGGAAGTGACGGTGGGGGAATTCAAACGGTTTGTGGAAGCGACGGGCTACCGGACGGACGCCGAGCGTGACGTGGGCGCGAAGGGTTGCCGTGCCTGGAGCGCTAAAGACGGTAAATGGGACTGGCGG
>Ga0116152_10001120_pt1 | contig 21967 bp, 19 predicted proteins | sample AD_UKC119_MetaG_FD_89894 | JGI IMG/M metagenome (GOLD analysis project Ga0116152, IMG submission 89894) | Active sludge microbial communities of municipal wastewater-treating anaerobic digesters from Hong Kong - AD_UKC119_MetaG | ecosystem: Engineered > Bioreactor > Anaerobic > Digestate...
ACTCTCAAAGGGGATGCAACAAAAAGTTCAATTCATCACAACGATCATTCACGAACCAGACTTTTTAATTCTTGATGAACCATTTAGTGGTTTTGACCCTATCAATACGAATTTACTTAAAGATGAAATTTTAAATCTGAAAGAGAAAGGGACAACCATCATCCTTTCTACACATAATATGGCATCAGTAGAGGAGATCTGCGACGATATCGTTCTGATCAATAAATCCAAAAAAGTTTTAGAAGGGAATCTGATTGAACTAAAACAACAATTTAAAAATCATCAGTTTGAAATCACAATTGAATCAAATAATGATCTCTCTGGGTTATTTCAAAATTCAGATCATTTTTCACTTATTGAGCTCAAACAACAAGCTCCTTTAACACACATGTCCATTCAATTACAGCAAGATGCTTCTGGAAATGAGTTGCTTCAACAATTGTTACCTCTAGGCAATCTAATCACTTTCAAAGAGATATTGCCAACAATGAATGAGATCTTTATTAAAAAAGTAAACGAAACAAAATAATGAATAAAATTGGTTTAATTATTTCTAGAGAATACTTGACAAGAGTTTCAAAAAAGTCATTCATAATCATGACCATTCTGGCTCCAATTTTGTTGGCAGCTCTAATCGTTGTTCCGGTTATTGTGGCAAACCAAACTCAAAAATCAATGAAAGTGATGGTGGTTGATGAAAATGACTTTTTTATTAATAGGTTCACTGACAATGCCAAAACTACATTTTCTTACAGATCAGGAGAGATTGATGTGATCAAAAAAGAAGCTCTGGAAACTGGATATGATGCGGTTCTTCATATCCTAAAAGGTACACAAGCTTTAAAAACAAATCTATATTATAAAGATGAACCTTCCATGACTTTCAATTCCAATATTGAAAGTCAAATGGATAAACTTCTGTTTGATAGATTATTAATTGATACATTTAAAATTGACCCCGTTAAGTATGAACAACTAAAAAGCTTAACCAGATCTTCTATCGCAAACATAAAGATTACCGATACGGGTCAGGAAAAGGAGAGCCAAGCTGAGATTGCACGTATCGTGGGTATGTTTAGCGGGTTAGCCATCTACTTTTTTATTTTTATGTTTGCATCTCAGGTATTAAGAGGTGTTTTAGAAGAGAAAACAAGCCGTATTGTAGAAGTTCTGATCTCTTCTGTTAAACCAATGGAGTTAATGATGGGGAAAATTATTGGGATAGCAATGGTAGGGCTCACACAGTTTCTGATTTGGGTAGGCCTCACTTTTGTGATCATTTATGGAGTACAAATCGCTGCTCCTGATATTTTTCAATCCGAAGCGGTAATACAACAAATGGCTTCTCCAGAAGCTGCTATGGTTGCGCAATCACAAATAGTACCTGTCAATAATGTTGATATGCCTGCTGTTTCCGTTTTTGCTCTGATAGATCACTATTTTAATGTATCATTTACAGTTTTATTATTGAGTTTCCTTTTTTACTTTATCTTTGGATACCTTATCTACGCGGCATTGTTTGCGGCAGTGGGCTCAGCAGTAGATAACGAAACAGATTCCCAGCAGTTTACACTTCCTGTTACAATCCCATTATTGTTAACCATCATGTTGCTGATGCCCATCACCGAAAATCCTAATGGACCTCTTGCTTTCTGGATGTCAATGATCCCACTTACTTCACCAGTAGCAATGCTGATCCGACTCCCTTCCGGAGTCCCTTTGGTACAGTTGCTCTCATCAATGGCAATTTGTGTGTTGTTCTTTGTGTTATGTGTATGGTTTGCCTCAAAAGTGTACCGAGTTGGAATCCTCATGTATGGTAAAAAAGTGACCTATCGCGAATTGTTCAAATGGCTTAGATACTAAATGATTTAACAATTAGTATTTAAGAAGTAATTTTTTGGGGGGGAAACAATTACGGGATACGAATCAATCGTTTGTAAGGATGGTGTCTGGGTCTATGGTTAAGATTCTACGTCCATAGAATGGATCTCTCTCTCTCTTTAACTTGTTGATAGAGTCTATGTTCGGTTTAGGATCTGGTTTGGGCTGTTCGATAATTTTTTGTGTTTGTGTTTTTGATGGAGTAACATGCACTACTTTGTTATTGGGTTGTGAGGGAATCAACCCCTCAGGAGTGAGTTGAATGGTGTCAGGCGTAACCGTAGGCTTCGGTTGAGATATTACCGTGTCAATCAGAATAGTTTCAGGTTTCGGGTTTTGCTCTTTTTGTAAACTTTTGATACCGAAATAAGTTGTTCCACCGACTACTCCGGTAATGATTACAACTCCGGATACGATCTGAATAGCCGAAAAAGCTGAGATCCCTGCACTCTTCGCAAATAAAAACCAAAAAAGAGGTTTATATTTAAAAACCTTTTTTTCTGCTTTCTCTTTAATCAGTTGGTCAAATTGATCCATTATTGTTTACCCGATTTTTGTTTGTTCCATAATCAATTGTTTCAATTTATTTCTGGCAAAATTGAGATGCCAATGGGATGTTCCCTCTTTTATTTGAAGAATGGTTGCAATTTCGGAATGGGAGTAGTCTTCAAAAACGTATAAGTTAAATACAGACCGACTCATAAAAGGGAGTTTCTGGATGAGTTCCATAAGCTCATCACTAGAGATTTTGCTGATAGCTCTGTTTTCATCAAACTGAACCATCGATCCATTATCAACAGAATCATATTCAACAGTTTCAATTGTTGTTTTGTGTTTTCGTTGATAGTCAAGAGCAGCATTAGCCATCACCCTTTTCATCCATCCTTCAAAAGAACCTGAGTCTTTATATTTATGAAGATTTTTAAAAATCTTCATAAATCCTTCGTTGAGCATATCCTGAGCTTCCTCATAATTGGAGGCGTAACGGTAGCAAACATGAAACATACTGCTGTAAAAAGTCTTAAACAAAAGATGCTGTGCCTGCCTTTTTTCGGCGATGCAATCTGCAACCAGTTGCGTATACTCTTTGGGTTGTTTCAGTTTGGTTTCCATTAAGATAAACGTAAATATGATCTAAATACTTGGGTGCTATTTAGGCCTTGCTTCTGATATGGGTATTTTTTGTCCATTTCTAAAAGCGATGATGAACGCATCAGGATATTGCTTTTTAATTTTTTTCAATAATTCAGTGATATCTTCCCATTTGGTTTCGTTACCGGCAGTATATTTCCATGTCTTGTTCTCAAAATATTTATCGACCTGAGGAATCTCTTTAAATTTTGAATCTGTAAGACTGACATTTGAAGGTGTTGCTAAAAACTGAACTTTAAAATAGATCTGATTAGGATCAGTCTTGTTTGTGTCAGGCGTTTTGTTTTGAGAATCTGAAGGATCTGACTTTGGAAGAGTGTTTGTATCAACATGATTGGGCTTATCGGAGTCATTTTTCTCTTTAGGTTGGGTTGAATTGTTTCCTAGTAAATCTTGTTTAGGTTTTTTGGAAAGATCTGGCACAGGTAAAAGAGGGAGGTTGGACCCCTCTACATGGTTCTTGTATTCGACAAAAGCATTGTATAAAGAGATAGCCATCACATTTTGAGTGGATTCTTTCATTAAAAACTCCTCCTCTTTTGGATGAGAAAGGAACCCCAATTCTACAAGTATACTGGGCATCGCAACCTTATATAAAACCCAAAAACCTGCTTGTTGCACTTTACGATCTGTTAATCCCGTGTTTTTCAACAAATGTTTCTGTGTCTTAGAGGCTAAAATTGCAGAATTTTTCAAGTAAGCACTAGTGTAAAGCGAAAAGATTACGCTGGCTTCACTTGAATTGGGATCAAAACCTCCATAGTTGGTTTTATAATCTTTCTCTAGTAAAATATCTGCATTCTCTTTCTTTGCAATAGCAATACTTGCTTCAGATTTTTCCAAACCCATCACAAATGTTTCAATGCCATGTGCCGCCTTATTCTCACTAGCATTACAATGGATTGAAATGAAAAGATCAGCTTTGTTTTCGTTAGCGATAACGGCTCTTTTATATACCTCGACAGTTGCATCTGTTTTGCGTGTATAAATTACTTTTACTTGTGGACAATGGGTCTCAATGAGTTTTCCAAATTTTAATGCTACAGCTAAAGTGATATCTTTCTCTTTAGACTTCTTGCCAACACAACCAGGCATAGTCCCACCGTGTCCGGCATCAATAACTACTTTGTTTACTTTATCTTTTACTTGTGAAAAACCGGATAGATTAAAAAAAGTCAGTATGCTCAATATTAAAATCACAATTTGTCTGTTCATATACAAGATTTTTTGCGTATTTTTGAAGGTTAATTAAATACAAAAATATATATAAGTAATATAATAACGACGTACTTGAAAAGAAAATTATACCTATTTCATTGTTTATATCTTTTTAGGTGGAATATCATCTTTATATTCAGTCTTTTCACATATTCTATACAGGCTCAAAATAACTCAGATACGATTTTTATTCAATCAGAAAATCATTATATTCCAGAAAAAATGGGGGACACTCTTGCGGTTGATTTGCACGATTCATTACCAAAAACTTCGACATCTCCTAAAAAAATATCAAAAGATGCATTGGAAAGTACCGTTTCTTATGTGTGTAATGATTCCATTTACTTTGATTTTAAAACCAAAACAGCAGTTTTATTTCAGTCTGCCAAAACGGGATATGATGATATGAATCTGGAAGCTGATTATATTGAGATTAATTTTGCAAATAATGAATTGTATGCCTCTGGTGTCGCGAATGACAGTGGAATGGTATCCGGTTCTCCATTATTTACACAAGCCGATGCAAAATATCGAGCCCAAGAAATCAAATACAATTTCACTACCCGAAAAGGGAAAATTACCAAAGTAATCACTTCAGAAGGGGAAGGGTATATTCATGGTAAGTATGTAAAAAAAGTGGATGATAAAACATCATATATTGCTCATGGTCAATATACCACGTGTGATCTGGATTGTCCCCATTATCAAATCAAGTTTACTAAAGCAAAAGCAATACAAAACGATAAAATTGTAACAGGTATCGCTTATTTGAGTTTTGGAGATATCCCCACTTTTCTCGCCATACCTTTTGGCTATTTTCCTATGCAAAAGGGGCGCTCTTCAGGTATTGTAATCCCCACTGTTGGACTTTCTGAAACAAGAGGGTTTTATTTCGAAAATCTGGGATACTATTTTGGTCTCAATGATAATATTGACTTTACCTTACTTGCCGATATCTTTACCCGTGGCAGCTGGGCAATAAAGGGGAAGTCCAATTATGTTTTCAGATACAAAAGCCGAGGTGATGCATTCCTTAGTTTTGCTCAAACTCTGGACGGAGAAAAAGGGACAGAAACTTTTAACAGAAGAAACGACTTTAAAGTGGAATGGAACCATCAGCAAGACCCAAAATCAAACCCCAATTTTAAATTTTCTGCTCATATCAACCTTATTAGTAAAACCTATACCCGAAACAATCTTACCAGTGTTAATGATTATTTGTCTAATCAATATAACTCAAACGTGAGTATTGCAACTAATATTAAAGGAGTTTTTTTTATTGATGCATCAGCCTCCTATTCCCAAAACACACAAACAAACGATGTAACTTTAGGGTTGCCAGATGTCAATATGTCCCTTAATCAGCTTTATCCCTTTAGAAGAAAAAATAGTGTTGGATCAACCAAATGGTATGAGAATATCTCTGTAAAGTGGTCTTCTCAAGTAGGAAATCATTTAAATACAGTTGACTCTACTTTTTTTGAACCTGCTACCTGGAAAAATATGGAAACAGGAATCAAACACAATATCCCAATTCTGATCCCTGTAAAAATTGCAAAAACGATTAACTGGAATACATCTGTTAACTTAACTGAAAAATGGTATTTCCAATCTAAATTAAAAGAGTTTACCACCGATACTGTTGATCAATATGTAACTGGTATTATAACGGAAGAAACAAAAAGAGGCTTTCATGCTTTACATGATCTTTCTGTTCAAACTTCCTTTAATACCAAAATATTTTTTATTTATGGATTTCAAAAAGGATTTATTAAAGCCATTCGTCATGTAATCACACCAGATTTTGGTTTTATTTATAGACCAAATCTGAGTGGGAACACTTACGGTCGCTATTTTAATACCATAAAAGGGGTTTATGAAGAGTATTCCTATTTTAGTAGTGCCATGTACGGAAATGTTTATGCCAATACTCAAGCGATCACCCGTTTTTCTGTTAGCAATAATGTGGAAATTAAAGTGCCTTCGAGTAAAGATACTATAACAGGTGTCAGGAAAATAGTTCTTATCGAAAATTTAACCCTAACAAGTGGGTATGACTTTGCTGCAGATTCTATGAAATGGATCCCTTTTGAAATGAGTGGAAGAACCAAGTTTACACAGTTTTTGGATGTCACTTTTAATTTGCGCTTTGACCCTTATATCATCAATTCCAATGGGGTAAGAGTAAATCAGACGGAATGGAAAGTAAATCAAAGATTGTTTAGATTTTCCTCCTCTCAATTCCAAGTTGGACTCAACTGGAGACTCAATAACGATTTCTTTAAAGGAACAAAAAAAGAAACACAAGTTCCTGATTTGCAAACACAATCAAATTCTGATCTTTTTACAGAAAACACCTTGGGGATGCCAGTAACAAAACCTGATTTTACAAATCCATGGAATCTGACTTTAAATTATACTTTTAACTACAATGTAGCAGAAGACTATAGGTTTTATATGGTTGATACCGTTTTGCAATATAATCGTGAAATTATTCAAACACTGAATGTGGTAGGTGATTTTAATGTTACCAAAAAATGGAAAATTGGTTTTACAACAGGTTATGATTTTAAAAATAACTCATTTTCATATACTTCATTCGATATTTACCGCGATCTTCATTGCTGGGAGATGAGGTTCAACTGGATTCCATTCGGATACCGAAGAGGTTGGAGCTTTACAATAAATGTGAAAGCATCTGTGTTGAAAGATCTTAAATATAATTTTAAACAAGATTTCAGAGATAATATTTTCAATTAAATCTGTAGTGAATGCGATTAATGAGGAATTAAGTTTTTTTAATAAAAAAGAAACCTAAAAAATACTATTTTTGCAACTTAAATTTATGAAATTGGGTAGAATTTTAGCAATCGATTATGGTCAGAAAAGGGTGGGCATTGCAGTCTCCGATGAGTTGAGAATCTGTGCAAACGCTTTAGATACGATTCATGTTTCCAAGATTTTTGACTATATTAATGCATTTATTACCCAAGAAAAAGTGGATATTATCGTAGTGGGTGAACCCAAAACTATGAATTTCGAACCCTCTGATTCAACCCGGTATATTGAACCTTTTGTCAACCGATTGAAGAAAAATTTTCCAAATATCCTGATCGATCGTTTTGATGAAAGGTTCACTTCAAAAATGGCTTTTCAAACCATGATTGATGCAGGGGTGTCCAAAAAAAAAAGAAGTAATAAAGAACTTGTAGATAAAATTAGTGCTACCATTATTTTACAATCTTATATGCAACAGTTGGAATGGAAAGCACAACGAAATGAATCAAAAACTAATATTTAAACTATGTTACCTGTATATCTTTTAGGGAATCCTGTGTTAAGAAAAAAATCATTAGAGATATCAAAAGATTATCCAAATCTTAAAACGTTGATCGATGAAATGTTTGAAACGATGTATCATGCTGATGGCGTTGGTTTAGCAGCTCCTCAGGTGGGGTTGAATATTCGCTTATTCGTTATGGATTCAACACCCTTCTCAGAGATTTATCCTGAAATGATCCCAATGAAAAAAGTGATGATCAATCCGGTTATTGAAGAAGAGTATGGTGACCCATTTGCTTTTGTTGAAGGGTGTCTGAGTGTACCTGATATTCACGAAGAGATTGTTAGAAAATCTGAAATCAAAATCTCATACCTAGATGAGAACTGGGAAAAACATGTGGAACATTTTAATGGAGTAAATGCTAGAGTGATGCAACATGAATACGATCATTTAGAAGGAAAAGTGTTTACCGATAGAGTCTCCACCATAAAAAAAATGGTTCTGAAAAAGAAACTTACAGATATCAGTACCGGAAAAGTAAAGCCAAAATACAAATCCAAAAATTAGATTTATGAAGAGATGTTTATATTTTTTGTTACTCCTTATTACACTGACTTTACTCTCTTGTAAAAATAAACAAGAAGTTAATCCCGTTGAAGAAAAAAGTAAAGTACAATCGGAATTGATCGATTCATATTTAAAAGCAGACTCCTTGTATAAACAAGGGATCATTGACGTTGATGTGATGTCCGTTTTTGTAACCCATGCTGAACAATTTGCTGATTTGTTCCCAGAAGAGCAAATAGCTCCGGAATATCTTTTTAAAGCTGGTGTTTTGACCATGACTCTTGCAAGAGCATCTAATCAAAAAGAGGAGATTGCACAATATGCCAATAAATCATTAGAAATTTTTAACCAAATTCAAAAAGTATATCCCGATTATGAAGGTGTGAAAAATTGTATCTTTTATAGAGGAACTACTTACGATGATATTTTACATGATTATAAAAGTGCTGAAATTGAATTTAGAGATTATATTCATAAATATCCTCAAGATTCTATTTCACAAATACTTAAAGTTTATCTTGTAAATGGATTGGGAAAATCTCCAGATGAAATTGCCGCAGATATCATGAAGAAAAAAAGATAATTAAAAATGGATCCGTAATTGGGTCTTTAAATGAAATGACCTCCTGTGTAACGGAGATCTTCCGTATTTTAAAATGGCCTCCTGATGTTCTTTTGTGGGATATCCTTTGTTTGTTTTCCAGCTGTATTCTGGATACCTTTGATCTAACTGTTCCATGTATTGATCCCTTTCCGTTTTTGCTAAAATGGATGCTGCTGCAATGGATAGATATTTGCCATCCCCTTTTACCAAACAAATATAGGGTATCTCAGTTTCATTTTTAAATCGATTCCCATCTATTAAAAGTAAATCTGGCGTAACACTCAACTGTTTGACGGCCTCATTCATTCCTTTAATCGATGCATTTAATATGTTAATGGAATCTATCACTTCTGCAGAAATTTCAACAATAGCATATGTAATCGCATCTTTGATGATCTGATCTCTTAAAATAACTCTTTTAGACGAACTGAGTTTCTTGGAATCGTTCAAATCTTTGTTGTAATAATCAGGTGGAAATATGACGGCTGCTGCGAACACAGACCCTACTAAGGCTCCCCTACCTGCTTCATCACAACCACATTCGATGGTTTGATCACCTGAATAACTGCTCACTAAAACCATATCCCGATTATAAATATGATTGTTAAAAAATCATAGATGTAGAACCTACTTTTGAATTGTGAAAAAATGGAAAGTAACATGCTGAGTGGAACAAAAAAATATCCAATAAAATGGGTGGGATTTCCATTAGTAATCAATAAAGTGCCTAATAAACAGAATAATAAAGTGTTAAATGTGAACATTTTTTTTCTCATTATAATCACTTTGTTTTCATATACAGCATTGATTTTATATAAAATAAACAAAAAAGCAATTGTTGAGATGGGAATAAACACATATTGTGCTGGCTTAATGTTAACTTTGAAGAGAAAAATGGTATTTATTTTGAGTTGATTGAAATGGGCATACAATTGATTTAATTGATCCATAAAGTAATAAATGGCTATTACATAGATCACTACTGATATGATGCCATACAGTAAAATGAGCAATGCTTTTGGACTGATGACGGTATTGATAATTAATGCAATAATTATAAAAATAAATAATGGTATTATTGCAAAGTCAAACAAAATGGCAATTCCAAAAAAAAGTCCTGTAAAAAACAACTTACTTTTAGAATTGCTTTTGAAATAGGAATATAAGCTAATGTATATCAATATAATAAAGAAATTTGAAATCAAAATGGATTCTGGGTTTTGGATCACACCACTTGAGATAACCATAAGAAGATAAAATATTGAGGGGAGCAAGGATGTTTTTTGAATAAAATTATTTTGAGTAAAATAGATCTGAATCATCGTAATGGTTGCCAAAATAGAGGCTATTACCCAAAAACGATACCCAAATAGGGAGTCAGATATCCATCGGAGCATTTCATGATGAAATAATGGATACCCATCAGTAGTTACAGAATTGGTAGAATGAAAGACCAAATACACTGAAAATAAGAGTAATCCCAATGTAATCACCCACTGTAAAAGGATTGACTTCTGGAGTAATCTGAACATATTTCTTTTTTTTACAAAAATAGAAAAAAAGCAGTAAAAAAAAACCAAATTAACATCGAAAAAAGTTGTAATTTAGCAAATTAATAAATAAATGAACCAATCAATATTTAATGTATTGTAAACTAAAATATTATATTTCAATTGTTTTAATATTCTTGTGTTCCAATATGGTAAATGGACAGGAAAAGGGTGGTGTTGAAAACCGAAAAGACTCATTGAATACTCTTTCACCAGATTATCTTCCTGTTTATGTGGCTGCCATAAAATCACATCATTTTTATCCCCTTCAGTTTAATGCGATAGATACCCAAATGGTTGAAGTGAACCATTATTCCCCCTCTTTAATGTCTGATAAAATTTACCAAACTCTCGGTATTTTTGGCCAGGCGCATCAGACGATGATCTTCGATTTCGAGAAAGAGATGGGGTTTACATATATCAAATATCCATTTCCACTAAATTTTAAAACTCAGAATGATTTGCATATTTATGATCTCGAAACCTCCTACACTAAAATTGGTTATTTCTATGGATTACCTAGTGAAAATGCTCTTTCTCTGAATTTTGCTCAAAAAGTGGGCGCAGCAACTGTATCCCTTAATGTTCTAGCAAATAGTAATATTGGTTATTTTTTACATCAAGCAACTCAAGGCCTTGTTGGGGATGCTCAGGTTTTTTATGAGTCCAGAAATAAAAAGTATGGATTCAGAGCAAGTTATATAATTAATAGAACTAAAAATAATGAAAATGGAGGACTGAGTGACCTTGAAGAATTTCAGTCCCATTCTTTAGATAATATTACCCTTTATCCAGTAAATTCTGCAAGTGGTTTGATGACCGTTCTGGTTCAAGATATGGGTTTACAACATTATTATAATCTCCAAAATAAAAATGGCCAATATTTTGGTACAATTACGCATAATGCTCAATATCAGAGATATAGATCTGATTATTTCGACTATATTGACACATCACGTGCTTTTCAAACTTACTTTTTTGAATCAGATACTACTTTTGATACGATTAGTTGTTATAAAATAATCAATTCCATACAATGGTCAAACTTCTCTCCTTTGTCAAAAATCAGTAAAAGTAATAATTTTATTAGATTTGCAGGTGGAATCCTGCATGAATATTTTGAAGATAGAAGAACATTCTACAATTTCCACTCATTTACCCCTTTTGTAAGAGGGAATATGAAATTTTTAAATTTTTTTGAACTGTTCGGTTCATTTTCATATTCATTTGGGGGATATATACATCATGATGCAATTGCCAATCTAAAAGGAGAGTGGTCGTTTAGTAAAAAAAGAAATATTAAATTGGGAGTTCATGCAGATTTTTACAGAGTTTCACCTGATTATGTGTATGCAAAATTTAACTCGAACCATTTTAAATGGGACACCCTTTTTAAGAAACAGAATATTGCTTCATTAGGAGCCTTTATAACCTATCAGAGTTATAAAGCATCTGCTAAAATATTTTTGCTAGATAACATGGTTGTTTTTGGAACAGATTATCATCCGGTCCAGCTTGAAAAGTTTTCGAGACTCGTCCAGATTTCACTTTATGCACCATTTAGATATAAAGGGTTTGGATTAACAACTCATATTGCTGTTCAAAACGCTTCATCAGATTCCATTCAGGTTCCTTTGTTGGCGGGTAAAGCCAATCTTTTTTATATTTTCGATATCTTTAAGAAAAAACTAAGGTTACAGTTAGGTGTTGATGTGATGTATAATACAACCTATTATGCGGATGGATATGCACCTGCTCTTTATGCATTCCATTTCCAGGATCAACATAAAATTGGTAATTACTGGTTTGTAGATGCCAATGCTACAATTAGAATCTCGAGAATATACTTCTTCGCCAGAATTGGAAATTTTTTATCCCCATTTCAACAATATAGAATGTATACAACTCCTGCTTACCCAACAAAAGATTTTTTATTGTCTATTGGGATTAACTGGAGGTTTCACGATTAAACAAAATGAACTGATTACAAAATGGAATATAGAATTGAAAAAGACACTTTAGGTGAAGTGAAGATTCCCCAAGAAGCACTATGGGGGCCTCAAACACAAAGATCTATTCACAATTTTCAAATTGGAAATGAACGGATGCCTATTGAAGTAATATATGCTATTGTCGCTGTCAAAAGAGCTGCAGCATTGGCGAATTACGATTGTGGCGTTTTGCAAAAAGATAAAAAGGATCTTATTGTTCATACTTGTGAACAGTTGCTTCAAGCCAAATATAATGATTCTTTTCCACTGTGCGTCTGGCAAACCGGATCCGGTACTCAATCTAATATGAATGTAAATGAAGTAATATCTCATTTGGCATCCTCCATTTTTCCTGATATGCCTTCCCTGTCTCCAAACGATGATGTAAATAAATCTCAATCTACGAATGATGTCTTCCCAACGGCAATGAGATTGTCTGCTTCTTTTGAGATCGTATTTTCTCTGATCCCTACATTGGAAAAACTGATTCATGAATTCCGTTTGAAAAGGGATGCTTTTAATGCGATTCAAAAAATTGGAAGGACACATCTAATGGATGCAACTCCTTTGACGTTAGGAGATGAGTTTTCTGCTTTCACCTCACAGTTGGAGCATTGTTTGGATGCGATTAGATTGACAATGCCCCATCTTTTTGAACTCCCTATTGGGGGTACTGCCGTTGGAAATGGGATCAATGCACCTCAAGGATATGATCAAAAAGTTGTTGAATATCTCTCAGAATCCATAGATCTCCCCTTCCAGGTAGCTCCCAATAAGTTTGAAGCGATGGCCTCCCATGACACCTTTGTGGAACTTTCCGGAAGCCTAAAAAGATTGGCTGTTTCTCTGATGAAAATTGGGAATGATATTCGCCTTCTCTCTTCCGGCCCTAGATGTGGATTGGGTGAGATCACTATCCCTTCCAATGAACCAGGTTCATCCATTATGCCCGGAAAAGTGAACCCTACTCAATGTGAAGCATTGACTATGGTCTGTTGTCAAGTGATTGGAAATGACACTGCAATAACTACCGGAGCCATTCAAGGTCACTTGCAACTTAATGTTTTTATGCCTCTCATTGCTAAAAACATACTTCATTCTATTAGGCTCTTAAACGATGCAATGCATTCCTTCTGTGATCACTGTATCGTAGGAATAGAACCAAACTTGACCGTTATTCAGAAACATCTCAATAATTCTCTCATGAGAATTACCAAATTAAATCCCCACATCGGATATTATAATGCAGCGAAAATAGCACAACATGCACATCAAAATAACTTAACACTCAAAGAGGCAGCTATAGAATTACAAATTTTAACTGCAGAACAATTCGATCAATATATGAATCAATAATTCAAAAAGAATGAAAAAAAAACAATTTATAGATTTAAATAATATTACAGATTTGCTTCCTAAAGATTTTACCGAGGAACAAGTGGCTAAAGCGAAAACACTTTTTTATAAAGAGATCTCATTAAAAATGCATCAGTTTTATGGTGGTAAAATGCAAACATTACCTAAAGCACCCATTTATGGTTTTAACTGGTTTAATGTTTGGTACACCCCGGGCGTTTCTGCTGTTTCAACTTCAATCAGAGATAACCATGATCAGTCTTTCATGTTGAGTAACAGAAAAAATATGGTAGCAGTAGTCAGTGATTCTACTAGAGTTTTAGGGGATGGTGATTGCTCTCCCTCCGGAGGATTGGGAGTGATGGAAGGAAAGGCTATGTTGATGAAATATCTTGGAGGTGTTGATGCCGTAGCATTGTGTGTGAATAGTAAAGATGAAACAGGTGACCCAAATCCGGATAAGATTATTGACTTTGTGAAAATGGTTCAACCCAGCTTTGGGGCAATCAACCTAGAAGATATTTCTCAGCCAAATTGTTTTAAAGTACTCGATGTGCTTAGGAAAGAGTGTGATATCCCTGTTTGGCACGATGATGCACAAGGAACAGCATGTGTGACCCTCGCCGGTGTGATCAATGCTTTGAAATTAACAGGCAAAAAAATGTCTGAGATCAAAGTGGTCCTTTTTGGTGCAGGAGCTTCCAATACCAGTATTGCCAGACTGATGATTACAGATGGTGTAGACCCAAAGAAAATCATCATGTTTGACAGCAAATCTACACTTCATAAAAATTGTGAACGCTACAAGAATGACCCAAGATTTTATGTTCAATGGAATCTCTGTCAAATCACGAATCCTGATTGTATAACGGAACCGGAAGATGCTTTTAAAGACGCTGATGTGTTGGTGGCTTTATCCAAACCGGGCCCTGATACGATTAAAACAGATTGGATCAAACTGATGGCCGAAAAAGCGATTGTGTTTGTTTGTGCCAATCCTGTTCCTGAAATATATCCTTATCAAGCCAAAGAAGCCGGAGCTTATATTGTTGCTACAGGTAGAGGAGATTTCCCGAACCAAGTTAATAATTCGGTTTGTTTTCCCTCTATCCTTAAAGGGACACTTTTGGTTTCAGCTAGAAAAATTACCGACACTATGGCCATTAGAGCAGCACATTCAATAGCTGAATTTGCGGAACAAAGGGGGATCTCTGTGGATAACATTATGCCCACAATGATGGAATGGGAACTATTTCCCAAAGTTGCTGCTGATGTTGCTGTGCAGGCCATTAAAGAGGGTGTTGCACTTAAAAATCTAACTTGGAATGAAGTGTATGAGGCAGCCAAAAAAGATATTATTGAATCACGCGAAATAACTCAACTTCTTCAGGATAAAGGATATATTGCACAAATTTCTGATGAGGTTGTTGTCAATGTGATGAGTCATGTTGTTGATTTAATTAAAAAGTAATCCTATGAAAAAATCTCCCCTTTTAGTTGTTTTGTTTTTATTAATTTTTTTTTATATGAATGCTCAAGAAACCAATTTTAAAGAGATCGATATTCAAAATCTTCCTGATAATGTTGTTAAACTAATCGGTGATGACTGGATGCTTGTTACCGCAGGTTCAATAGACTCCTGTAATATGATGACAGCCAGCTGGGGCGGAATTGGAAATCTGTGGAATATGCCAGTCGCTTTCATTTTTATTAGACCACAACGTTATACTTATCAGTTTACTGAAAAAGAGGAGTACTTTACATTGACTTTCTTTGAAGAAAAAGATCGCTACATATTAAATTTTTGTGGTTCAAATTCTGGCAAAAATGTCGATAAAATAAAAGAAACTCGCCTTATTCCCCTTCAAACAGATTTGGGAAATGTTTACTATAAACAAGCACGGGTGGTAATTGAATGTCAGAAAGTATATTCAGATTTTATTGACAATAAGGGATTTACTAATCCTGAACTATCAGAATCTGTATATCCTCAAAAAGATTATCATAAAATGTATGTGGGAAAAATAATAAAAGTGATGATACGTGAAAATTAAATAATTTTTATTATCTTTGCACCCTGATTCCAAATGTAAAAATTTGAACTAATAAAAACTATGAACAACGAAAAATTATTTCAACAGTTCCCTGAAGTTTCCACTCAAGAGTGGGAAGAGGTGATCATGAAAGATTTGAAAGGTGCTGACTATAACAAAAAACTGGTATGGCATACTGACGAAGGTTTTGATGTTCGCCCTTATTATAGAGCTGAGGATTTGTTGAATATCTCTTATTTGGATTCATTACCCAACGAATTCCCATATACACGCGGATATAAAACAGAAGGAAACAACTGGGAAATCATTCAGGAGATTACCGAAAAAGATCCAACAAAGGCAAATGAGATGGCTCTAAAAGCCATCACTAAAGGGGCTAATTTGATTGCATTTAATAGTGCGGATATTACTACTGCTGATCAGTTGGAATTGCTTCTTCACAATATTGACCTGGAGAAAAATGGGGTTCAGTTTAACCATTCAAAATCTTATATTCCTCTCATAAAACTTTTTGTAGATTATATCAACAGAAAAGGTTACAATAAAGAACAAATAATTGGTGCTATCAATTTTGATGCCATCGTTTTTGCTCTTAAACAAGGTAAATTTTACCATTCTAAAGCTCAGGATCTTGACCAACTGATTGAATTAATCAATATCACAAAAGAATTGAAAAAATTCAGAGTGATCAATGTGAATGGTCTAGCTCTGCATAATGCAGGCGCTACTATCGTTCAGGAATTAGGATATTCTTTAGGTATTGCCAGCGAATATATCGCTTATCTTACTGAAAAAGGGATTCCTATTCATAACATTGCCCGAAAAATGCAATTTACGCTATCTGTTGGTACCAACTATTTTATGGAGATCGCAAAAATAAGAGCCATTAGATTGTTATGGTCTACTATCGTAAACCAATACAATCCTGAATGTGAATGTGCATACGAACTCAAAGTAAATACCGTAGCATCCTCTTGGAATAAAACATTGTACGATCCTTACGTGAATATTTTGAGATCTACAACTGAAGGTATGGCTGCAGCTATTGGTGGTGCTGACTCTATCGCTTTGAAACCTTTTGATATGGTATACAAACAAGAAGATGAGTTCTCATCCAGAATCAACAGAAATATTCAAATTATCCTGAAAGAGGAGTCCTATTTTGATAAAGTAGTTGACCCTTCTGCAGGTTCCTATTATATTGAAAATTTAACCAATTCTATAGCTGAACATTCATGGAAGTTATTCCAACATGTTGAGAAAGAAGGTGGTATGTTGAAACTTGTTGAAAATGGTGAAGTGAAAGCTGACATTTTAGCTAGTTGTAACAAAAGAAATATGGATATTGCTACCCGTAAATACATCTTATTGGGTACAAACCAATATCCTAATGTGAATGAAATGATGCTTGACAAAATGGAAAGATCCTGTGATTCCGACTCTTCGGGCTTACAATCTTATCGTGGTGCTAAAGCATTTGAAGATTTAAGACTCGAAACCGAAAGGTTTGCTCAAAAATCTCATCGTCCGGTTGTGTTTCTATTAAAAATCGGGAATCTGGCAATGAGACAAGCAAGAGCAGGCTTTATAACCAATTTCTTTGGTTGTGCCGGTTACGAAATTATTGATAATGCCGGTTTTAATACTGTCCAAGAGGGTATTAATGCCGCATTTGATGCACATGCTGATGTAATAGTGATGTGCAGTTCTGACGAAGAGTATGCTTCTCTGGGTGTTGAAGCTGCAAAAATTACCAAAGAAAAATCTGATAAAGTGCTCTTTGTAATTGCAGGTAACCCTACCGAATGCATTGAAACTCTAAAATCTGCAGGTACTGACGATTTCATTCATGTTAAAGTGAATGTATTGGAAACGCTTAAAAGATATAATGAGTTACTCCTAAATTAGAACATTGTGAAGGCTATCCACCTGTTAAAGGTAATAGTATATTTTTATTTTATTTCTCTGTGTGTAGCCTGCCGCTCCCCCCAAAAGGAGTCGGCGGGCTTCTTTTTAGAGATAACCGATTCCTATGATAGAACGGTAGTGCTTGATAAAGAGCCTGTTAGAATAATATCACTCTCACCGGCAATCACAGAAATGATTTTTCTTCTAGAGTCTGATAATAAGTTAGTGGCTGTATCTGAGTTTTGTCAATACCCACCGGAAACAAAAATAATTCCCAAAACAGGTGGTCTCGTGCAAATTAATATTGAAAAACTGCTCTCTTTTAATCCAGATCTTCTATTAATTGGATCCATCATTTCTCGTGCAGATGTTGATAAAATGGAAAAATCAGGAATTAAAATTATTGCTATAAAAGAGGAAAACAAGATTTCTGGGATCTATAATGCTTTAAATCAGTTGGGTAGTATTCTAAATAAAAAAGAATTGGCTGAATCCAAAATCAATTTCCTGAAAAGTCAAATTTCACAAATCAACATTCAAGATGTTAAAATACATAAATCAGTTTATTATGTGGTTGGTTATGGTCCTGGTGGAGATTTTACCGCTCCAGCTCAATCTCATATTCATGATATAATCCTAACTGCAGGTGGTAGAAATGTTGGAGATCAACTCAACTCATGGAGTGTGAGCCGAGAGTATCTATTTAAAGAAAATCCAGATATTATCTTTGTTCGTAAAGAAGATTATTCCCATTTTATCTCATTATACCCTTATTCTGAATTGGATGCTGTGAAAAATAATCGGGTCTATCCTATTGAATCAGGTTGGATAGATATTATTTCACCAAGAAATATACTGGCAATCCGGGAGATTCATAATAAGATCATTTTACCCTAGATAAAGTCGAAACATTTTCTTACATTTGCCAAGTAGAATCTTTTCAAAATGGAGATCATTTTTTATTATTTATAATAAGTAAATTACTGATAATCACTATTTAATATTTTTTCATATCATTTTGACATTTTTAGAATATGTCATTTTTGGTTTAAAACATTCTATTATGGATACTAAGTTACTTAAAAATCAACTCCAATTAAACTGGAAGTCGGGCTTAACCGTTGCGTTTATCAGCATCCCTTTGTCGTTAGCGTTAGCCATTGCATCCGGTGCAACCCCTGTACAAGGGATTATCACTGCATTCTGGGCCGGTCTTATAGGTGCCATATTGGGAGGAAGTCCTTTTAATATCATTGGGCCAACCGGTGCTCTTTCTGGAATACTGATCTCTTTTGCTATTACAAACGGATATTCATCTTTACCCATCATTGCAATATTGGCAGGAGTAATCATACTATTGTTTTATATCTTTAAATTTGATAAGTATATCATTTTCATCCCAAGAAGTGTTGTACAAGGATTCACCTTAGGAGTAGCTTTCTTGATTGCATTTGGACAATTGGATTCCATGTTGGGGATTACCAGTGTGACAAAAGAGGAAAACATAATAAATACAATGATGGCTACATTTGCCCATTATAAAGAGATTCGGTGGTCTGTTTTTGCCATTTTTATTGGAAGTGTGATTTTTATATTCCTATGGGATTCCAAAATTAAGAAACTACCTGGATCAATTATAATTGCTTTTATAGGGATTATTGGAGCTATCTTACTTCAAAAATCAGATTCTTCATTTGCTTTAGTTGTTCTTCAAGATAAATTTTCTGATATAAAACCAGCATTATTTGAGAATTTTTACTCTGGATTTGACTTCTCTGTTGTTTTTACCAAAAAAATCTGGTCAGTTGCCTTTGCCGTTGCAGTGATCGGGATTTTGGAAACGCTATTGTCAGGGCAAATTGCAAAACAGATGACCAAAGTTCCATTTAACCGTTCAAAAGAGGTATTAGGATTGTCGATTGCAAATATTGGATCAGGATTAATGGGGGGGATCCCCGCGACTGCAGCCCTTGCACGAACAGCTTTGAATATTAAAAGTGGTGCCACAGGTAGACTTTCCGGAATCATCAGTGCTGCTTTCCTCGCTATAATCGTCCTTTTCTTATTGTCATTTTTTAAATTTTTACCTATGGTGATCATTGCGGCAATTCTGTTTGTCGTTGCAATCAGAATGTCTGAAGTGAAACACTTTATTAAATTGATCTATAATGAAAAAGCCGCATTTGCTATAACGACAACAGTTGCTGTAATTACTGTTATTCAAGATCCAATTACTGCTCTTTTGGTAGGAAGCTTTATATCTCTCTTGATTTTTGTGAACCATGTCTCTTATGGATCCACTGAAGTAACACTTTGGAAAGATGCCAAATTGGTCGAAACATTATTGAGCCCTGCCATTATCAAAAAAGACAAACTGGAGTCAGAACTGGTAGTTTATAAAATTACAGGAACACTAACCTATATCAATATGCCGGCTCATATTGAAACCGTGAATAAAATTGTGAATAATAAAATTGTGATTGTATCGCTCAGGAATGCTTTTTATGCAGATAGTGACGGTGTTGAGTATTTGGGTGAACTGGTAGAGATTCTAAAAACAAATAATGGAACAGTGTATCTCTCCGGTGTAAATGATCTCATCTTGAAAGCGATTCAGGATGAATCTTTCTATAAACAAAAACTAACTGAAAACAAAATATTTGACCGCACTTCAGATGCTATAAAAGAGGTGTACGGCATCTAGATTATATCATATTTTTGGCATATCTTTGCCAAAAAACAACGATATGAAAACGAAGAAAATATTGCTGACCGGTGCTTCAGGTACAGTGGGTCAGGAGATATTGAAAATTCTGGTTTTTGTGCCAGAATATGAGATTTTTATTTTTGATTTTATCCACCCAAAAAGCAGAAAGTTTTATCAGAAATTTGGGAAAAGAATACAATTAATACATGGAGACATCTCTTCCATTGAAGATGTCAATAAAATTCCGGATCATATTGATATCGTTTTTCATATGGCAGCGATCATTCCACCAAAAGCTGATCTCAATCCTGAACGGACTCATCAGGTTAATGTTCTAGGGACTAAATATCTGATCCAACACCTGGAGAAAGGATCCCCTAATGCCTTTTTCCTATATAGCTCTTCTGTTTCTGTATATGGAGATCGAGTGGAAAATCCAAATATTTCCGTTCAAGATCCGGTTCATATTAGTGATGGTGACTTTTATGGTAAATCTAAATTAGAAGCAGAAAACATTGTCCAAAAATCAAATTTGAAATGGACAATCTTTAGATTAACTGCAATTATGAAAAATCATAAGATCTCTAAACTAATGTTTCATATGCCGTTGGATACATGTATTGAGATTTGTACCCCTGAAGATACTGCCAGAGCATTTGTGAATGCAATCAATCATGAAGAAAAACTGAAATTCAAAATATTCAATTTGGGTGGTGGGGATGCCTGTTGTATCTCATACAAAGATTTTCTTGAAAAATCTTTTGAATTGTTCGGTTTAGGCCGCTTCAATTTCCCAAAATACGCCTTTGCTGAAAAGAATTTTCATTGTGGAAAAATGATGGATGGTGAAGATCTTGAAAAAATTGTGCACTTTAGAAATGATACTATTGAATCCTATTTTATTAAAACAGCCCATTCCATATCACCACTAAAACGATTCCTTACAAAAACATTACGTCAAATAATTAAAACTTTATTGCTCTCTCAATCTGAACCATATCAGGCTTATCGTAAGAAAAACCAAAAGGAGATGGAACATTTTTTTAAAAAAAATCCCTTTAAAACCAACAATTCCTTAAAAAATCATAAAAGTAAATAAAATTCACAATATACTTGTTCCAACATTTAACTTTTAACTATATTTGCAATCCAAATATTATTGGATTAGAAAAACTATTAAAAAATTATAACAACATGAAAAAATTAATCATCATTTTATTTGCAATTGGCGTTCTTGTGTCATGCAATTCTAAAAAAGAGGAAACTCCTGTGGAAGCAACTGCTCCTGTTACCTTAGAAGCTGATGTTGAACAAGCTTTACAGAAAAACATTGAACTTAATGAAGAAGTAACCAACTTAGATCAAGAATTAGAAACTATTATTAACGAATAAAACCAAAAATCGATATGAAAAGAATTATTTTACTGGCAACGGCAGCACTCCTTTCTTTTGCAATTAGTGCACAAACTCCTGCTAAAAATACAGACAAAAAGAAATCTGTTAAAACTGAAGTAAAACAAGAAACCAAAGCAACTGATCACAAATGTGCTGAACATAAAGGAGACCATAATTGTAAAGGAAAAACCGATGCAAAAGGTTGTTGCGATAAAGGAAAAGATAAGAAGAATTGTGCCGACCACAAAGGGGATCACAAATGTGCTGATAAAGGTAAAGATCATAAATGTTGCAAAGA
>Ga0116152_10001121_pt1 | contig 21966 bp, 28 predicted proteins | sample AD_UKC119_MetaG_FD_89894 | JGI IMG/M metagenome (GOLD analysis project Ga0116152, IMG submission 89894) | Active sludge microbial communities of municipal wastewater-treating anaerobic digesters from Hong Kong - AD_UKC119_MetaG | ecosystem: Engineered > Bioreactor > Anaerobic > Digestate...
ACAAATTCAAGCAAAGAATAATAAACTTGGCATCTGGGCAGGAGAGTTTGAAGAGCCTTATCAGTATAGAAAACGCAATTAGGTTGTAGCTATATTGTAGCTAGTAGGAAATTATCAAATAAATTTCTACTTCATTTTTATGATAACTTATTGTTTTAAAGGAAATAAAAGTGGTGCCCGGGGGCGGATTTGAACCACCGACACGCGGATTTTCAATCCGCTGCTCTACCCCTGAGCTACCCGGGCATGGGAAAAATGCTCTGATGAGGTGGGAGGGTTATAGAAAATAAGTGAGGCGCTGTCCAGCACTCTTTTTAAAAAAATGACACTTGAGCATTGCTGTTTATTACTGATCAAATTCGTCGTCTTCACTTTGGCCCTGAGATGTTTTTTCACCAGCAATCACATAGCTTTCATTAAACCAGCGGCCCAGGTCAATTTCACTGCAGCGTGCGCTACAAAAAGGATAGTATTTGTCTGTTGCTGCTCCGTTGCAGATCGGGCATTTATCGTTGTTATTTGCCGCTTTCATTTCATCTCCATGGATAAATTTGATCCGGTGCGCGTTAAAAACTGATCAAATACGATGCTGTGATCCTCGAACCATTTTTTTTCATTTTTATTGACTTTAATGACCAATGGCAAGCCGGGATTGCTGCGGGCATCATTTTCGGCGCCACGCAAAATATCAAGGCAGACTGTTTCGGTATTTTTTATACTGACATTTTTCCGGATCAATAGATCATGTAAATTTTTACGGCTTGATTTGCGGGTCAGTGCCAGAAGTCCCAGCGGGGAAATGTTGCCGCGCTGGACCGGTTCCGGGTCTTTTAAAATCAGGTCATCTATAAAATTAAGAAGACTTTTGACCTGGCCTTTATTTTCCATATTAATGAAGTCAATGATGATGATTCCGCCAATGCCCCTGAGCTTTAACTGGCGGAAAATTTCACGGGTGGCTTCGCTGTTGATGCTGAATATCTGCATCTGGGGATCACTTGAAAACTGTGCCGCACCGGTATTAACATCAATAACGGTCATGGCTTCTGTTGCTTCAATGGTAATCCATGCGCCAGATTTAAGCGATATTTTTTCCGAACAAATCTGTTCGATAACATCATCGACTTCATACTGGCTGAAAAGAGGGGTTTTTTCCTGATATATAACCAGCCGGTCTGTCATATCAGGCGCAAAAGTCTGAGCCCATAATTTAGCCTGTTTAAAGGCGGCTGCCTGATCAATAATAATTTCTTCAATGTCATTTTTTAAATAATCCCGCATTATCTGTTCAATAGGGTCGGGCCCCTGTGTCAGCAGAGACGGGCATTTCATTTTTTCAGTATCTTTTGAAATTTGAGACCAGTGATCTATCATTTTCTGTGCTGTAGATGCAAGCTCACTAAGCGGAATGGACTGGGCATCCGTTCTGAATGTAAGACCTATCTCGCCCAGATCCATTTGTTCTCCAAACTGTTTAAGTTCCTCTCGTTTGTCCGGGTCTTTTATGCGGCTGGAGACATAAGCCCCACCACGAAAAGGATGAAGGACAATGGCGCTTGAAATCAGTTCAACCCGACCGGTCAGCTTAACCAGTTTATCTTTTATTGCATCAGCGGTGACCTGAACGATAATGCGCTGGCCTTCGTGTAGCAGCGTGGTGAGATCATTTGGTTTTTTTCCCTGTCTTTTAGGCAGGTTTTTTAACGGTAAAAATCCGGTAAAGCCTTTGGCCAGTTCGACAAATGCTGCCTGAAGTTCTTTAGAGAGGCTAATGACGCGACCAAGATAAATTGCGCCGATATAGGATGGGTCATGGTCACGGTAAAGTCTAAGATCCGTTACTTGGCCATTTTCAATTTGTGCCATCCTTGTTTCACCGATGGCACTGTTGATCAGGATTTTACTGTTTCCGTTCATATATTTCACAGCACATAGCCGTGCCCTTTCAACAAGTTAACAGTTTCAAACAGGGGAAGTCCAACCACGTTGCTGTAAGATCCATTGATGCTCATAATAAACTGCGCGGCAAGCCCCTGAATGGCATAACCACCGGCTTTTCCCCGCCATTCATCATGGTTTAAATAAAATCTGATTTCTTCCCTGCTTAATCGTTTGAACTTTACCACAGTTTTAACTGTTTTGGTGCTTATTTTTCCGTTCGGGGCAATAAGGCAAATTCCGGTATATACAGAATGGCGCCGTCCACTTAACAGATTTAGGAAATTTTCCGCCTGTTCCTTATCAGCCGCTTTTTCAAGGAGTCGGTTGCCACAGGCGACAACGGTGTCTGATGCAAGGATAAAGCAGTCTTTATGGTTTTCAGCGATTTTTCGGGCTTTGAGGCAACAAAGCCTTTTAACCAGAGAGGCCGGTTTTTCAGATTTAAGTGAGGTTTCATCAATATCAGCAGGTATAATCTGGTCCGGGATAATACCCACCTGTTTTAAGAGCGCCAAACGCCGAGGTGATGCAGAAGCTAAAATCAGATGATTGTCTTTTTTGGACCCCGTTGCCACGGTTGCCTTACCTATAGCGATACGTGATCCGGCCTTTGGTCAGATCATAGGGTGTCATCTCAACCAGCACTTCGTCACCGGCAAGGACACGAATACGGTTTTTGCGTAACTTACCCGCCGTATGGCCTAGGACCTCGTGACCGTTTTCTAATTCTACTCTGAACATTGCATTCGGCAGTAATTCAGTAACCTTACCGCGAATTTCAAGTAACTCTTCTTTAGCCATTATGGCTCCTTATTTAAGTTCATAAATAACATGTGGAAAATAGAGAAAAATAAGCAAAATTCAAGTGAAATGTTTATTATGCTCAATCTTGTCGTGATTTGCTGTCTTAACATTCCAGCCGTTCTTTGATTTTTCGAACCAGCGCATCGCGTAGTGAGCGAAAGGCAGAGAGTATATTTTCACGGTTTCCCTCAGTTCCTGTCGGGTCGTCCATCGGCCAGTATTCAACATCGGTTGAATGGCCTTCAGTCAGTTCAAGGGCGCGTTTATGGGCTTCAGGGCTAAAGGCAATAATAAGGTCAAATGAATTATCATTCAGATCATCAAAATCCTGTGCCTTATGATTTGAAAGATCAATACCGATTTCTTCCATAACAGCCACAGCAAATGGATTTATTTTGCTGAGTTTCTCATTAACGCCGATGCTGTCGACATATATTTTGTCACCACATTTATTTTTGGTAATGGCTTCTGCCATGGGGGAGCGGACCGCATTGAAATTACAGACAAAAAGGATACTGCTGGGGAGTTTGGCTTTGCTGTTTTGCATCAGAATTACTTTCTATCTGATCTGAAGTACGCAGATCAGGGTAAACAAGCGTCTTGCCGTGTCAAAATCAATATCCACTTTATCGGCGAGGCGGGTGCGCAATATTTCAGATCCTTCGTCATGTAGCGAACGGCGCCCCAGATCAATGGCCTCAATATGACGGGGGTTTGAGACCTTAATTGCTGAATAATAGCTGTTACAGACAAGAAAATATTCCTTAATGATACTGCGAAGCGGACTAAGCGGCAGCACAAAGGTGGATAGCTCGTGGTCTTCATCGGTCCGAAGGTCAATGGCAAGGCGATTGTCTTCCATTCTTAAAGTCACCCGATAAGGTCCTTTGTAGCCGTCCGGCATCGTCATTTTCGGAACGAAACGGTTATTTTCCAGCAGATCAAAGATGGCCACCCGACGTTCATGTTCTATATCGTCGTTCCTGCGGATGATGGTTTTATCATCCAGCTCTATTTTGCTAATTCTTTGGGAACGACGTTCTTTTTGCATAGTGTTAGTCGTCCAGCCTTATGCCGATGGATTTTTTATGCGCCTGCAATCCTTCCTCATCGGCCAGCTTCATGGCTGGTGGTCCGATTTTGGCGAGACTCGCCCTGTCACATTCAATCAGGGTGTTTCTTTTCATGAAGTCAAGAACGCTTAGCCCTGATGAAAAACGCGCACTGCCGGATGTGGGAAGCACATGGTTTGGCCCGGCAATATAATCACCGATTGCTTCCGGCGTATAACGGCCGATAAATATGGAGCCGGCATTTCTGATGTCTGACAGGAGGCGGCGCGGCTCATCAAGTGCCAGCTCAAGATGTTCCGGAGCAATACGGTTGATAAGGGCTGGCGCTTCCGCCATATCGGAAATGCAGATAACGCAGCCATGATTTTCCCAGCTGGAACGGGCGATTTGTGCCCGTGGCAGGGTTTTTAAATGCTCTTCAACGGCATCAATCACTTTTTTGGCATAATCCGCATCATCCGTGATCAGAATACATTGGGCTACCTCGTCATGCTCGGCCTGCGATAACAGATCAATGGCTATCCAGGCGGGATCATTTTTATTATCGGACACCACCAGGATTTCCGATGGTCCGGCGATCATATCAATACCGACAGTGCCGAAGACTTCCTTTTTTGCGGCCGCGACATAGGCATTGCCCGGTCCGGCGATAATATCCACAGCTTTTATCGTTTCGGTGCCGTAGGCAAGGGCGCCGACCGCCTGTGCACCGCCGATTTTATAAATTTCATCAATGCATGATATATGGGCAGCGGCAAGAACCAACGGGTTTAAATACCCCTTTGGCGAAGGTACCACCATAATGATGCGCTCAACCCCCGCCGCTTTGGCCGGTATGGCGTTCATCAGGACCGATGACGGATAGGCGGCCTTACCGCCGGGTACATAAATGCCAGCGGCTTCAACGGCGTTCCAGCGCACCCCAAGGGCAACGCCGATTTCGTCCGTCATACTGTCATCTTCCGGGATATGCCGGATATGAAATTTCCTGATACGGTTTGCTGCGATCTCAAGGGCGTCCAATGTTTCTTTTGAACAGGCGGCAAGGGCATCCTTAATTTCTTTTTCGCTGACCCGCATCGTCTCAGGTGTAAGCGTTAGGCTATCAAATTTTTCGGTATAGCGGAGCAGGGCTTCATCGCCATTTATTTTAACATCTTTCAGGATGTCTTTTACAACGCCGGAAACATCATTTTCAGTATTGCGGTTTTCTTTGAGCAGAATTTCAAATTGCTGTTCAAAATCCGCATCCTGGCTCTTCAGCATTTTAACCATTGACGGCCTCTCTTACCAGGTCAAGGATCGGGCCGATTTCCGCATTGCGTGTTTTAAAAGCTGTTCGGTTAATGATAAAGCGCGATGTGATATCAAGAATTTTTTCAATTTCAACCAGCCCATTGGCCTTAAGCGTGGCACCAGAGCTGACCAGATCAACAATGCGGCGGCATAGCCCAAGCCCGGGGGCCAGTTCCATAGCGCCATTTAGCTTGATACATTCCGCCTGTACGCCCCGTTTGGCAAAATATTTTGATGTAAGATTGGGATATTTGGTGGCAACACGCACATGGCTCCAGCGGCTGGGATCGTCCGTTTTGCTCATTTCTTCCTGCTCGGCCACGGAAATGCGGCAATGACCGATATCCAGATCAAGCGGTGCATATATTTCGGGATAATCAAATTCAAGCAGTACATCATTGCCCGCGACCCCAAGCTGCGCGGCGCCAAAAGCGACAAAGGTCGCCACATCAAAACTTCTGACACGAATAATGCTTAAGTTTTCGATGTTGGTCTTAAACATCAGTTTGCGCGAGTCAGGGTCATCAAATTCTGCCTCTGGAATAATACCAGCAGCATTGATGATCGGCATCACTTCCTTAAGGATGCGTCCCTTTGGCAGGGCCATTACCATGGGTTCGTTTATTTTTATTGTCATCGCGTGAACTGCCTTAACTGCTCTCAACCATCGTCATATGCGCCCTTTTATCGAAAAGTAAAGGGAATGGCTAGTTTTAATATGATAATTTAAAGAAAAATTACTCGCTCAGGCCTTCTATGACTTTATGCTTTGGATGGCAGGTTGCGGGATAGGGTGTGCCAATATCTTTCATCTGCGCTTCGATCACTTCCGCCTCAAGCCGGATGACTGCATCGCCGGCGAAAATCAGGTCAATGGCAATATTCCCATTCTCAAGCGGCAGGGATTCAATGGCCAGAAGCTCGAGCACATGTTTTTTATCCTCCTGTGGGATATTCTGGCTGGTGACACTTAAAATATCCTCAAAATGACAGCCAGTGCGGATACGGTGGCAGGTTTTGGACCCATCCTCTGTGGCGGCGATTTTATTTTCTTCCCAAAGATATCGGTTGAGCATCATCGCAAATATACGGCTTTTCGGGGAATAATTGAAATCGGCAACCACCGTCACCGCATCCTGAAGATAAGCGGATATTATGGTCAGGTCTTCTTTATCCTGTGCTTTTAATCTTAAGCCATTTGCCATTAATTTCCCCTTAAATCCCCAAATTGGCGTCACGCACTATTTTTGCACCGACTGCACTGAGCTTTTCTACCAGACGTTCATAGCCACGATCAAGATGATAAACACGATTGACAAAAGTTTGTCTGTCCGCCACCAGCCCGGCGAGGATCAATGACATTGATGCCCTAAGGTCGGTTGCCATAACCGGTGCTCCCAAAAGATGATCGACACCACGCACCGTGGCGGTTGACCCATGTACCGTAATATCCGCGCCCATTCTGGTCAGTTCCGGCACATGCATGAAACGGTTCTCAAATATGGTTTCATTTATCACCGATGCCCCGTCACAAAGTGTCATCATCGCCATGACCTGTGCCTGCATATCTGTGGGAAAACCGGGGTAGGGCTGGGTGGTAACATTTATGCCGCGAATTTTGTCGCGGCCCAGTTTTACCATTACGCCACCCCCTGTCTCGGTAAACTCCAGTCCTGCCTGTTTCAGTACGCCGACCGATCCGCGCATGGCATCGAGCAGGTTTTCGCCCTTCAGCTCCAGCTCGCCCCTTGTCATGGCGGCGGCGACAGCGTAGCTTCCCGCTTCAATTCGGTCGGGCATAACCGAATATTCGGTTCCATGGAGTTTATCAACCCCTTCCACCGTAATAGTGCGACTGCCAATACCGCTTATTTTGGCCCCCATGGCGTTCAGACAGTTGGCAAGATCGGTAATTTCCGGCTCCCGTGCCGCATTTTCTATAATAGTGGTGCCAGCGGCAAGTGTTGCCGCCATCAGAATATTTTCAGTGGCGCCGACCGACACGGTCGGGAAAAGTACGGTACCACCTTTAAGGCGTCCACCCGGGGCAACGGCACGGACATATCCTTCTTCCAGCTCGATTGTTGCGCCCATTTCCTCAAAACCCTTAAGGTGAAGATCAATAGGACGGTTGCCGATGGCACATCCTCCGGGCAGGGAGACTGTTGCTTCGCCCACCCGGGCCAGAAGCGGCCCGAGCACCAGAATACTGGCCCGCATTTTCCGCACAATGTCATAAGGCGCGGTGGTGCTGGTAATAGTTTTGGTGGTGAAGTTGATCGTCTGGCCCTGTCCAAACATAGAGCCTTCATTGACGGTTTCGGTTTTTACGCCGTGTCCTTCAAGCAGCAATTTCAATGTTTTAATATCAGCAAGATGGGGAATGTTGGAAAGTTTTAATGTTTCCCCGGTCAGCAGGCTTGCACACATAAGCGGCAGGGCCGCATTTTTTGCTCCGCTGATCGGAAGCTCTCCTTCAAGGCGGAAACCGCCGGTAATTGCAATTCTGTCCAATAAAAATTCCTATATTTTTTAATTTTATAGCTTTGGCAAAGTGACGCCGGTCTGGCCCATATATTTCCCGTTTCTGCTGTTATAGGGCACTTCGCAGGGTTCGTTTCCTTCAAAAAACAGGAACTGACAGGCTCCTTCGTTGGCATAGATTTTGGCGGGAAGTGGTGTTGTGTTTGAAAATTCCAGTGTCACATGACCTTCCCAGCCCGGCTCAAGCGGCGTGACATTGACAATAATGCCGCAGCGGGCATAGGTCGATTTGCCAAGACAGATGACCAGCACATTTTCAGGAATTCGGAAATATTCAACGGTCCGGGCAAGGGCGAATGAATTTGGCGGAATGATACAGACATCGCCCGGGCGGTCAACAAAGCTGTTGTTGTCAAATTTTTTAGGATCCACCGTCACGGAATCAACATCGGTAAAGATTTTAAATTCATTTGAGACCCGTGCGTCATACCCATAGGATGATAGTCCATATGAAATGACACCATTTCGTTTCTGGCGGTCCTCAAACGGTTCAATCATGCCGTGGTTTTTTGCTTTTTCCCTTATCCATTTATCTGACATTATTGCCATTATTTGTCTTCCTTACTTGTCATTTTTGTTATTTTTCTGGCCTGTGCTTTTCGTCTTTTCAGATTATCCCTGAGCGCATCAGCCAGGCGGTCCTGTTTATCTTTTTTGATTTCCGGTTTGGTGCCTTGAGTATTTTTTGTCATCACGTTTTGCAAGTTAATTTATTCAACATTATGACCTTTTTAAGGGGATAAGAAAATAATCGCAATTAATTCCTTAAATTGACTTGCAGGATGGCGGGCATTGTGGCATGTTCCGCGCCAATTAATGGCTTTTATAGCCAAATTCTACCCATCGCCGCTATAGCTCAGTGGTAGAGCGCACCCTTGGTAAGGGTGAGGCCGAGAGTCCGATTCTCTCTAGCGGCACCATTTCCCCCCTCTTGTAACTCCTTGAATCCTCCCGGTCCTGATAAAAAATTAATATTTTGTCGAATTTTTTTCTGTTCTTTGCTATGGTGCCTTCCGCAAAGGATAAAATATGATCGTTAAAATACTATATTACAAAGATAATGAACTGCAGGAAAGCGTCCCTTATAACGGGGAAGGTGATTTGATAAAGAAGATTGCCAAAGACCGAAAAGTCATAAATGGCTGTAACAGAGTTGATGTTGTAAACGACAATACAGATACCATCATTTGGTGGTCCGGCCACTAACGTTACAGAATGACGATTAAAAAGCTATCAGATAAAAAAACAAATATCATAGGAAATGGTCGAATTTAACCCATTGATATTCTTTCATATAATCAGCAGCTTTAAAAATTTCAGTAATTTCTAATTCATTTTGATCCAGTTAATGGTCTTTATCCGTATAAAGGCCATGATAAATGCAGGACGACAAATTTGTATTGGAAATAGAGAAGCCTTTTGCTTGACGGCACAGGGGCTGATGTCTGATAGTCTATGCAGAAATCTTTATAAAGGCAGCATAATGGATGAACCGTCGGCTTTTTCAGACTATAGCCATGAGCAACTTGTGATTCTTGTTGCGCGCAACAAAGACAGGCACGCTTTTCATCATCTGTTTGACTATTTTGCCCCCCGCATAAAAAGCTACCTGCTTAATTTTAACATCTCCGATCAGAAGGCAGAGGATCTGACCCAGGAAGTGATGATTACCCTGTGGCAGAAGGCCGATAAATTTGACCCGCAAAAAGCAAGAATATCGACCTGGCTTTTTCGCGTGGCCAGAAACAAATATATCGACAAAGTCCGCCAGCAAAAATATCCGGAAGTCAACGCGGACGATCATATCGCGTCGATGATTGCGCCGGAAAAGACAGATCAAAATCTTAAAGAGCAGCAGGATCAGGGCCGTATAAAAATGGCCATGGCCGCACTAAATGATGAACAGAGAAAAGTCATTGAGCTTTCATTTTTTAAGGAATTATCACATTCACAGATTGCAGCGGAAACCAATCTGCCGCTCGGCACTGTGAAATCACGGATCAGAATGGCGTTTCAGGCGTTAAGAGAAGAATTAGGAGACTATCGATGAAAACCCACGGCATTATCCCAGATGAATGGATTGTGTCCTATGCATCAGGCGCATTAAGTGAAGCCCATGCGCTGGTGGTTGCGACGCATTGTCATTTTCATCCAGCGCTACAGCAAAAACTGATAGATGCGGAAAATATTGGGGCCCTGCTTATGGAAAGTCGGCCGCCGGTGAAAGTTTCAAGTCATATGTTTGATGACATAATCAGTAAAATTGATGATCTGCCGAATGAAGTGAAGCAGCCTTCCAATGATAATGGGCTGCCATTTCCACTGGCGGAGTATTTAAATCACAAATCACTGGACCAGTTAAACTGGCGTATGATGGGCCCCGGCCTGTCACAGGTCCGCTTATGGACGGGTCCCAATGATGAGCGTCTCTGGCTCCTGAAAGCAAAGGGAGGGGCAAAAATTCCATCCCATGATCATAGCGGGCTTGAGCTTACCCTTGTTCTGCAGGGAAGCTACCACGTTGGAAAGGATCAGTATGGTCCCGGCCTATTGGAAATTGCTGATGATGAAACCAAAAATCATACGCCGCTTATTGATGCGGGCGAAGATTGCATTTGCCTGGTCGTGACGGAAGCACCTATTAAAATTCACAGCCTTCTTGGGCGTCTGGCACAGCCCTTCATCGGCCTTTAAACTGTTCGATAGATTACTTAACTGATCCAAAAGCCGTTTTCTTTCGTAAAATAAGTTGTGGGCAATGACTATTATTTGCAAGGATATTTATGAAAAGAAAATGGAAAAACGCCTGGGTAATTGGCGGCAGTACGGGCCTTGGTGCGGCACTGGTCAGGGCCCTAGCCGCAGATGATGTGTTAACATATGTTTCCGCCAGAAACCGTGAAACGTTAATGACGTTAAGTGAAGAAAAGCCGTCGTCTATTATTCCTTATCCGCTAGATGTAACAGATCAGGAGGACTGCGCCCGCGTTGTTTCCAATATTCTTAATACTAATAATGGGCTTCCAGACCTTATTATCTTAAATGCGGCTGTCTATTCCCCCATGGGTGTGGACAATTTTAATGCCGCAGAAATTTCAAATATGATGAATGTGAATTTTTTGGGTATTGTAAATATGATTTCGGCGCTCCTCCCACATAAAAATCCAGAAAGATCCGTGACAATTGCTGCCATAACCTCTCCCAGCGGCTGGCGCGGTTTACCGGGCGGGATCGGGTACGGGTCATCAAAAGCGGCCGTAATTAACCTGATCGAAAGCATGAAACCGGAACTTGATGGTTCGGGGTTTGATGTTCGGCTGGTAAATCCCGGCTTTATAAAGACCCGTTTGACCGATAAAAATAAATTTAAAATGCCACAGCTAATGAGGCCGGATGACGCAGCGGCCCGCACTCTTGATGGATTATCGGGGACTAAATTTGATATTTCCTTCCCCAATCCTTTTCTTTTTTATTTAAAGCTGCTTCGCATTCTGCCTTATTCATTATTTTTTTGGGTAATGAATAAAATGGTAAAAAACAAAAAGGCCCGATAAACGGGCCAACAGTTTTTGGAGGGAGATTATTATTAAAAGGAAAAGTTTATTTTTGCTTATAAAATGAAAGAGTGACACTTCCGACATTGAAGCCCCATTTGGACACATATGCCCTGTTAATCATGACGTTGTCATCCTGAAGGAACATCCAGTCATCAAATTTCAGTTTGTAACTTTTATCCCCCACAGGAAGATCAAAGACATAAATCCAGTTAAAAGCATTGCCGGAACGCCTGCCACGGGCTGTGCCGATCACACCGTTGGTGGTTCCTTCATAATGGCCATCGGGCAATATTTTTATCGTCCAGTGCCGCTTATCAAGCTTACCGTTTTTATATTTAAAATCCTCATCAAGGGTCAGAATGTCCCCCTCAACGGACCCGGTAATATTCACTTTAAACTGATTGACAATTTCGCCAGCGCGGTTTTCAAAGACACCATAGGCGACAGTGTTGCCGTTAAAATAGTCCTCAAGAATAAATTCGGGCGAATTGTTCTTATAATCGCTAACGTCCATTTTGCTGCATCCTGTCATAATTAAAAGGAATAGTGGTAAAAACAGCTTTTTAAGCATGTTCATGTTCGATGCTATAATGCATGACATCAATTGTTCCCCGCTCGAAGGCGGTGATACAATAATCCAGGTAATAAAGCCATAATCGGTAAAAACGCTGATCAAATCCCTGTTTTTCAATATCAGGCCAGTTATGAAGAAAATTATCTTTCCAGTGGCGTAGGGTAAGGGCGTAATCCTGACCAAATGAATATTCATCAACAATTTTCAATCCGGCTTTTTTCGTATGCTCTGCAAAAACCTGATTGCTGGGCAGCATCCCGCCAGGGAAAATATATTTCTGGATGAAATCAACTCTGTTTCGGTATTTTAAGTAGCGCTGATGATCGATTGTAATGACCTGTATGACCGCTTTTCCTCTCGGGTTCAGACGGTTTTTTATGGTTTCAAAATAACTTTGCCAGTGTTTTTCACCGACCGCTTCAAACATTTCGATTGAAACAATTTTATCAAATTTTCCAGCTGTATCGCGGTAATCTTCAAAGGCGACCAGATTTTTACGGACAGTAATTTTCTTAAGTCGCCTGATTGCGTAGTCAAACTGTTCTTTTGAAATTGTGATGCCATGGTAATCAATAGGATAATTTGTTATGGCCTGTTCGGCAAAGCCGCCCCAGCCACAGCCGATTTCAAGGACGCTATCTCCGGGTGATAATTCAAGCTGATCGATAATCCGGTCATATTTGGCAATTTGCGAAGCCCTGAGATCAGATGTTTCATCAAAAATACCGGCCGAATAGGTCATGGTTTCATCCAGCCATTTTTTATAAAAATCATTGCCAAGATCATAATGAAAAGAAATATTTTTTCTTGATCCTTCACGGTTGTTGTCATTTAGGACCAGATGTAAAAAGCGGTTTATAAAGTCCGAAATTAAACTGTTCTGTTTTTTAGAGAAATATTTTTCATTATCCAGAAACCAGTTGCAAAGAGCATAAAGATTGCTGATCTGTATTTGACCATTAATATAGGCTTCAACAAAGGCAAGCTGTCCGGAAAGCATATACTGAAACAGACTTTTCCAGCTTTTAAAGTCTATAGCAACATTATGGCCCGGATGCTTTCCCAAATGGCTGATGGTTTGCTGATTGGGGAGTGTTACTTCAATTCGTCCAAATTGGGCCTTTTTTATGCGGGAATGAACTATTTTTTTTAAAAATCCCACAGGTGCACTTTGCCCCTGAAAATGTAAATGTTCATCACTTTTGTTTTTAAGAATTTCCGTATTTTTCATTTGGCTGCCCTTTTTGGTTTATTCTTTTGCTTTCTGGCCATCAACAACGCTTCGGATGACTGATAGCTGTGATGCCCTGCGTGCTGATAAACTTTTATTCCTTTAAGTTTTAGTTTAAGGGCTTCATATAGTATTCCCCCGATAACTTTCAGCGTCATAAAAGGCATTCTAAGGCTGAGCAGTAAAAGGGCTTTATCGGTGATTTTCTGACGTCTTCCTGAAAAGCAGGCCGTCAGTCTTGAGCTTCCCGAATGTTTATAGTCAATCGTTACCGCAACTTTTTCAGCTGGCGGGATTATTGAAAATTCATAATGACCCTGCTGATCAAAGAACGGACTGACATGGAACGATTTTTTTGCGACATGTTTTTCGTTAAATGTCCCATTCTCGGGAACGGCATAAATGTAATTATGGCGCTCGGAAAAAGTATTTCGCACTTCATAAATAATAGCAATATTGCGGTCATTTTCCCCGTAACAATAAAAAACACTGAGCGGATTAAATACAAAACCCAATATGCGTGGATAGGTGAGGACCTTAATTGATTTAACCCTGGAAGCATCAATGTTATTCGCCGATAAAAGGGTTAATAGCCTTTCTTTTAAATTCGCTGATTTTGATGTCTCAGGGTCACCGTAATCTGCTTCATGAAAACTCACGAGATTAAATTTATTTAATGAAAATAAACGGTTATTCTTCGCAATAGATGCCAGATCATCAAGGTCGGAATAAAGTGTAAAAACTTTATAACGAAGTTCGTGTGTCTTTGGCTCATAGCGTTTATGGAAAACGGTTCCGATATAAAGGCAATCTTGTGTCATCACGCAGCCTTTACTTTGTTTTTGGTTGCGGTTGCGGCTTCATTTTCTTGCAGCAGCGCAATGATCCGTCCATTCATTTGGGGAACTGTCCACGGGCGCTTTACATCGGCCATGTGTTCGGCAGCGAAAAGGCCACTTTGCAAGCCATCCTCATGAAAACCATACCCGAAATGAGCACCGGCATACCAGATATTGCGGTGTCCCATTATGTTTATCAGATCTTTTTGGGCTTTTAGGGTTGATAAGTCAAAAATCGGATGATCATACTCTTTCCGGTAATGAATAAGCTCCGGATCAGGGTCAAATTGCGGATTTAGGGTCACAAAAAGGGGTGTTTGTGTTTTTAACGGCTGCAACCTGTTCATCCAGTACGTTACAGACAGATGATTATCGGAATGGCTTTTATCCTGAATATAATTCCAGCTTGACCAGACCTTTTTTCGCTTGGGCATAAAGCGGGCATCGCTATGAAGCACAGCCTGGTTTTTTGCATATTTAAAGGCACCAAGGATCGATTTCTCAATCGGATCAGCATCTTTTAAAAGCTTAAGTGCCGTATTGGCATGGGTTGCGATAATGATACGGTCATATTTTTCACTGTCCGATCCAGCCGGCGTTACCCAGACGCCATCAATGAAGCGCCTTACGCTTTCAATGGGGGTGTTTTTTATAAAGCTTGCACCACTTTGCCCGATTAATGCTTTTACATATTCCTGGCTTCCGCCGGCAATAGTAGACCACTGCGGCCGGTCTTTAATTTGAAGCAATCCATGATTTTTACAAAATCTTAAAAAGCTGGTGAGGGGGAAGTCACCAACTTTACTGGATGGCGTAGACCAGACCGCAGCGGCCATCGGTAAAATATGATCACTTAAAAAAGATCGATCATATTTGTTCTTTTCCAGATATTGACGAAGCGTAATATTTTCGGCCTCGACCGGGCTGAGTTTAGAGCTCTCATCATAAAAGCGTAATATCGAGCTGACCATTTTCCAGAAGCGCGGGCGAAGAAAATTTCTTTTTTGAGCAAAAAGTGTCGATAATTTCTGGCTGCCGGCATATTCAAAATTGCCATTATCTATGCTTACACCAAATGACATTTCTGTGGGAAAAGGTGTGATTTTCAATTGTTTAAGCAGTTCCAGAAAGTTTGGATAATTCCTGTCATTGCAGACAATAAAACCTGTATCCACCGGAACAATGCCGTCGGCGGTAATTGCGGACACCGTATTCGCATGTCCACCGAAGTGATTATCGGCTTCATAAACGGTTACATCATGCGTTTTTGAAAGCAGCCAAGCGGCACCAAGTCCCGCGATACCTGAGCCGATTACGGCAATTTTCAATCTATTTTCGTTACGCATAAGTGCTTTCCTGAATGGGTTATAATCTTATTACGGATTAAGAACCAAATTGGATTAGCAAATTGTTCATTTTTCAGAAATTATTTCCCAGTCTTCAATGTCACCATCAATTTCATAAAATTGCGGAGCAAGAGCAGGGCCCAGTCTGTCTTTATATTTCGCGTATAGAACCGGATCACGAACAATTAGTTTGTTTAACAAATGCTTCCATTCATATCTGATCTGTCCGGTGGTGACAGTCATTGGGGGCAGGGATTTATCCTGCGGCCTCAGAATTTTGGATCGGTCAAAATTATAGCCGCGTCTGTCTGCGTCGTCACAGACTGAATGAAGGTAACTGCTGATATAGGAGATCGGGTCGGTTACCGCTTTAAAGCGGTTTAGCTGGGGATGATTTTTATAACCCTTAATTTTTCCATCCAATACTTTCTGTGCCAAAAGGGTTTCCCGCCACAGCGCAACCAGACCTTTGCTATCCAGATATTTTGGATGTAATGACCAGATTCTCATTGATCAACTCAGTCAAAAAGTAATTCTTGGGTTGGGAAGCCATCGCGCTCTGCTTTGGTAATGAGGTCATTTAATGTGTTTTCTGGTAAATTTTTCTCGCGGCTTAGAATCCATAAATATTTTCGGCTTTCTTCGCCAATCATGGCATATTGATAGTTGTCATCCAAAGCAATGATCCAGTAATCCCCGGCAAGAAACGATAATTTTATAGATTTTAAGAAAAACTGAACTTTCAGTTTTGCATTTGTGTCACTGTCAACAATCCAGGCACGGCCTGTTGCTTTCTTAATCTTGCCGTTCTCGGACTTCATCCGGCACTCATTAAGCACTTCTATATCGCCGTCTTCCCGAAGAGAATATGTTGCTTTACTGTCAACGCATCCTTTCTGGAACCAATGGTCAAGGCGGGCGACTTCGTGCCATTCACCGATATATTTCTGCAAATCAACATTTGGTACAGTTTCAAGCTTTGAAAATTTGGAATGTCCGGAAGAACAGGCCGTTAATCCCAAAGCTCCAAACAAAAGGCATATTTTTTTCACTAGAACCACTTTCTGTTTTCCATTTATGGTCTTTATACGAAAATCAGAAAGATTGGATCAGAATTTTAAAAATATTTTTTATGGTAAAATTTGAAATGGATAACTTCGAACTCGTCACTCCTCCACATGCAGTTTAAGGCGGGTGAGGGCATCGTCCCACTGCTTGCCGATCTGATCGAGATAATCGCGGGCAGTCTTAATTGCCCCATCTTTCATGGTAAAGCGGTTTTCCCGCCCCAGACGTTCCGAGCGGACAATGCCGACTTCTTCCAACACATGCAGGTGCTTTGTGATCGCCTGACGGGTCAGTTTGAAATCCGATGACAATGTGTTGATGGATTTTGGTCTGCCATCACCAAGCTTTTCAACAAGCTGTAACCGGGTCGGGTCCCCCAGCGCAGCAAAAATCAGTGCGGATTTTTGGGCACCGCCGGCCATTTCATTATTCAACATGGGTCTGAATATTGGTCATTTGTGCTTCCCAACCGCCTTCATTCATGCGGATGGCGTCGGAATAACGGCTTTGTGGAAGTGTTTCAAAGCCGGATTCGGTCACGGACAGGAACGTGCCGCCGTCAACTTCCTTTAATGTGAACTCGACCAATGTTGGCACCTCATCCGAATAATCATGTTCGGGATCAACGGCATAAGGATGCCAGGTGAATGAGAATTTATGCTTTGGCTCAATATCCTTAACCACCACTTCCCAGTTTAGATGCTCATACCCGGGGTAGGTCAGTTTACCTGTTGCCTTTTCACCCGCCCTGAAAGGGCCATCAAGTTTCACCCGGAACCAGGTGCCGAATTCTTCATGATCAGTTAATGCGTTCCAGACTTTTGCGAGTGGTGCTTTCAGGATAATATTTTTTTCAATGCTGTTTTTCATAATGCAACTCCTTAGTTGCATATAAATTAGCAGACATTTTTTAAAATGCAACTATTTTGTTGCATAATTAATTTGCCTCTATTGTTTTTCCACATGTCGGGCAAAATTATTAAGAATGGCCTGCCAGCCATCACGCTGCATCTCAATGGGGTTTTGATCTTCAGGATCAAACGTTTCCCTTACGATCACGGCATTATCCGTTAGCGTAAATTCAACGCTCGCTTTCCGGTCACCAAATGAAAATTCAATCAGTTTATGAGGAATGATTTGTGTATATACACCGGCAAAATCAAAACCAAAACTTCCATCTTTGGCTTCCATCCGTGAACAGAAAGGTCCACCGATGCGTAAATCAACAGTGGCATCTGTGGTGTGCCAGTCATCTGAAGCGGCGTTCCATTTGACAATGTCATCGGGTGTAGTCCAGGCCCGCCACACGTCTTTGATTGGTGCTTTTACAGTCGTTTCAACGGTAATTTTCATTTTGTTATTCCTTCTGATTTTTGGGTTTCATAAATAAAAGTTCAAGATATTGCCGCAAATGCACCAGACTTTCTTTGGCTATTTCAGCATCTTTCTTCGCTTTTGCAAAAATGAATGCTCCCTGTAAGGCGGATTGAATAAAATACCCAAGGCTTTCAATGCTCCATGCTGCTTCCGGCGTATATAGGTTTCTTGCTTCTTCAATATCCTTCATCAATGTTGCTATATGAGTGGACATGCCGCTATCACATATTTTTCTAATTTTGGGGTGGGTGTCATATGTTTCCTGGACGAGGGTGCCAAAAAGACAGGTATATTCCCTTATTTCCCCTTCCATAATGGCGATGCGGAAATTCACATAGCCTATAAGACGCTGCAAAGGGTCTTTATATTGGTGGTAGGGTGCTTCCTTAAAAAAGCCTTCAGTCATTTTGCCCCATTGCTTTGCTGCCTCAATTGTGAGGTCATCCTTGCTTTTAAAATGGTGAAAGAAACTGCCTTTGGTCACACCGGCTTCCTGGCAGATATCGTCAACAGTTGTTGCAGTATATCCTTTGGCGCGGATGATATTTTGTGCTGCAGTTAGCAGTTTTGTTTTGGATTGATGTTGCATTTGCATTGTCATTTTATTCCTGGGGGGCTCTTTTACATACCAACTGGTATGTTCATACCAACTAATCGGTATGGTGTCAATGATGGACTTGTCATTAAATTTTAAAATATTAATACTGCGCCTTAAAATTTACATAAATCGCAATTAAAAATAAAAACGATGGTCCATTTTCTGATCAGTAAATATTGAATTTTGGGCTTTCCTAATGATGGCAAAATAAAGAGAATGAATTTGACAAACGAAAATAAACAGAATGAAAAGAACAGGGCTGGCGCCAGGGGTGCTTTCCTAATTGTTGGACTTTTAATCGCTTTGGGAATTACCAGTGCCGGCTGGTTTGTTCGGGAAGGACTTATGACCTTTCGCATGGAAGATCGTGTTGTCAGTATGAAGGGGCTGGCCGAACGTGATGTGGAAGCTGATCTGGCGATCTGGTCGCTTAGTCACAGTGGCACTTCAAATGATCTGGCAGCACTTCAGCGATCAATAGAAGATCATCAGAATATCATTCTCGCTTATCTTAAAAATGCCGGTTTTAAAGATGATGAAATCAGTATCCAGCCATTACAGGCACAGGATCTGCTAGCACAGGCTTATCGCCCGGACGGTGTTGAGAAGGGGCGTTATATCATCACGCAGATGATTACGGTGAGAACGCCCTATATGGATAAAATGGATACGGCATTAAGCGGACTTGGTCAGTTGATCAGCAAAGGGGTCAGTCTGACCAATTCCATGCAGCCAAGTTATATGTTCACCCGTCTAAATGATATTAAGCCGGACATGCTGGCGGAAGCCGTGCGTAATGCCCGTGAAAGCGCAGAACAATTTGCAAGTGTTTCCGGGCAGAATATCGGCCGGATTAAATCGGCACGTCAGGGCGTGTTCCAGATTCTTCCGCGCGATCCGGTTAATTTTGCTTCGGAAGAAAACCAGCACTATAAGCGGGTCCGCGTTGTTTCCACAATCGATTTTTTCTTTAAGTAAAATTAAGGTAGTTAAATTTCTAGACCTTTTTAATTCTTGTTAAATTTATAAAAATTCGTTTCGGTTTTTATTGTCATTTGTTTTTAGAAGCCATATAAACTTGCGTCATGAAAACGGCTGATAGAATCAGATATTTATCTTTATTAACAATGACCGCGTTCCTCATGAACGTGATCATGCCGTTTTTTGCCATTTATAATGTCCAGCAGGCGGTCGCTGCAGAAGCGAGCCTGTCACAATCCGGCGAAATGACATCGCTCTTCGGGGAAAAGGTACTGATCTGTACCCCGAGTGGTTTCAAATGGGTTAGCTGGGACAATCTGCTGGATGGCAAGGAAAAGGTTCCGGAACATTCCCAATATGAATGCGCCCTTTGTTATGTATCGGCAAATTCTGTCAAAACGACTTTACCGGTCCTGGAACTGGTTTTTAATGTTCAGCCAGACATTGTCCATAGCCAATATTATATCACTGAATTTGCCGCGACCGATCAGTTTACCGGTCACGGATTTCTGACCCGTGCCCCACCTTATATAGCCTGACTTTCATTTAAATTATCAGGACACACCAGCGGTGTGCCCGATCCATATTTATATTTATACACTTAAATTTAGTAAGGCTATTATTATGTATAGTTCAAAAATTCTATTAGGCGTTTTGTGCGCTGGCACGTCTCTTGGCAATGTTGCATTTTCGCAGGAGGCACAAAAAACAACCAGGCTTGGTGAAGTCACTGTGGAGACTGAGGCAGCTTCATCTAATGCCGGGAAATCCTATTATCCGGAAATTTCAACCCCATCCTATAATTATGATGACGGGGGCGATTTTCTTCAATCCATTCCCGGCGTTACCGCAAGCCGCTTTGGTGGTCACGGGGTAGAGCCGATTATCCGTGGTCAGTCGCAGAACCAGTTAAATATCATTGCTGACAATGCATTTATCTATGGTGGATGTCCGAACCGTATGGACCCTCCTTCATCCTATCTTGATATTAATTCATTTGATGAAATCATTGTTACCAAGGGCTATCAGTCAGTCCTGAATGGACCCGGCGCCAGCGGCGGTAGCGTTATTCTTGAACGTCACGCCCCTGAACTGACAGCGGAGACAAGTATCAGTGGCAGCCTAAACGGCGGTTATGAAACAAATGGGGATACATGGCATTCCGGGGCGAACCTGATTGGTGGTAATGATAAAATGTACGTTCGCGGTAACGGATCCATCAAAGAAGCCGGTAATTACAAGGACGGACAGGGAAAGGAAGTCAGAAGCTCGTTTAATGAACGGTCAGGCGGGGTGACCCTTGGCTTTACGCCGAACGAAAATCATTTTTATGTCGGCTATGATATACATCAGGTTGATGATGCCCTGTTCCCCGGCGCAGGGATGGATAGCCCGCTTTCAAAAGTTCAAACCATCCGCAGCGGTTTTGAACGGGAATTTGATGATGGGGTGGTCCGTAAAATTGATGCGAGTGCCTATCTGTCGATGGCGGATCATATCATGGATAATTACAGCTTAAGACCAGCCGGGGCTATGCTAAGCCGGGTTACGTCTGAATCCGATACTTATGGCGCCAATTTAAAAACTGATTTTGCCATTGGCGAACAGATATTAAAAACATCGGTCGATTTTCGTCATAATAACCGTGACGCCAACCGCTATCAGGGGATGATGGCGAACAATGTCAATATGTTACAGTCGGTCATGTGGCCGGATATCACGGCAATTGAAATCGGCCTGGCGGCGGAAACCACCTATACCCTTTCTGTTGATGATCGACTAACGCTTGGTGGTCGTTATGATTATGTCAATGTTACCTATGGCCGGGCCAATGAGACGTCAATGGTTACCGGACTGAGCGCCAATGATATCTATACGCAGTTTTATGGGTTTGGTGCCCGCGAGAAAACCGAACATAATTTCGGTGGCCTCATTAGATACGAACATGACATTGATAACACCGTCACGGCATTTGCCGGGATCAGCCGTTCCATCAGAACAGCTGACGCCACTGAGCGGGGTCTTGCCAACTTTATGGTGATGATGGGGGACAATAGATCCTGGGTCGGTAACCCGGAACTGGCCCCGGAAAAACATCATCAGTTTGACGTCGGGTTGAAGGCAGAAACCAATGAATGGGATTTCAGTGTCAGCGGCTATCTGAACCGCGTTTCTGATTATATCCTGCGTGATTCCGCCCGTGGACAGGCCGGTATACTTGTGACTGCGCCGAATGCCGATGTTTACCGTAATATTGATGCCCTGCTTGCCGGGTTTGAGGTTGAGGCAAACTGGGCCATATCACCCACAGTGCGGGTAAATGGGGATGCGACTTATACATATGGTGAAAATCTTGATGATAATATGCCATTGGCGCAAATTCCGCCGCTGCAGGGATCATTCGGTGTTAACTGGCAGGCTCATGAAATTGTCGAGCTGGGGGCAAACATGCGCTGGGCAATGAAGCAGACACGGGTTGATACCAATCCGCTCATCGGAACAGGACGTGATGTCGGTCAAACCAGCGGTTATGCCGTCGTGGATTTAAAAGCGACCATCACACCGATTGATCCGCTGACCGTAACTGTTGGTGTCAGTAACCTGTTTGATCAGACCTATGCCAACCATTTGAACCGTTCAAATGTGTCTGATCCGACTGAAATCAGGGTTAACGAAGCCGGCAGATCATTTTATCTGCAGGCGAAAATGACCTTCTGATTATGAGGAGGGAGGGAAC
>Ga0116152_10001126_pt1 | contig 21907 bp, 15 predicted proteins | sample AD_UKC119_MetaG_FD_89894 | JGI IMG/M metagenome (GOLD analysis project Ga0116152, IMG submission 89894) | Active sludge microbial communities of municipal wastewater-treating anaerobic digesters from Hong Kong - AD_UKC119_MetaG | ecosystem: Engineered > Bioreactor > Anaerobic > Digestate...
GGGCGAAAATCTGCGTCTTGATAAAAAACTTCAAATCAGTGTAAAAAAGGAAAAAGCTTCAGGTAAGGTGTGGAAAATGCCTGCCGGTTTTGTCCCTACTGAATTTGAATATACTTCGGGACTTATTTCTTCTCATAATTCATTTCAACTGGTAGATGGAATAGTGGAAGCTAAAATTAAATATGATCCGGCAAAACAGGTGGTGAGTTCGCTCTACCTGGCAGGAGAGAAAACTGGCAGCAGGGTAAATATTCTGGAGATGGGAAGCCGGAACCATGTGGGTGTTAGCATGTTGAATTCACAAGGAAAAGTAGAAAGCAGAGGTTTGGATATTTCCAACCTGAAGAAAGGGGAATACATTTTTGCACTCGAAAAACAGGGATCGACTTTTACCTGGAAGATTAATAATGTGGAAGTGTTTAAAGAAGAACACAAAGATTTTAACCAGGCTTCTCATTTGGTTGCATCATCTCTGGTTATTGATGAGATTCCGGGTTCATCTCCACATACTTTTGAGATTTCGTGGATAAAATGTTATACGCGAAAATGAAACTGGAAGGAACTCATGTTGATTGGGCCGAAGAATTTAATGGCGCCATTACCGTTTGTGATCGCGAAGGCATTATTGTATATATGAATCGTGCTTCAATCGAACAGTTCAAAAACGATGGGGGCGAAAAACTCCTTGGAACCAACCTGCTTGATTGCCATCCGGCGCCGGCGCGAACCAAGCTCACAGAAATGCTTCAGCACCCTGTCGATAATATGTACACCATCGAAAAGCGTGGAGTCAAAAAGATTATTTATCAGACACCGTGGAAAGAGAACGGTGTGTTTAAAGGTGTTATAGAAATTTCGTTTAAACTGACACCAGAAATGCCTCATTTTAAACGCGATTAATCAGAACCCACGTTTATTAAATAGTATATACCCAAAATTCAACGTCACATAGAATTGGGTATTTTCCTTATCGTAGTAATTCAGCGATAAACTTACCGGGCCAATCCCGGTTTGATATACCAGCGAAGCCATTCCCTGCAAATAATAATTCTCAAAGATTTTACTGTTGCGATAAGCTTTCAGGTCATTGGCGGGTAGTTCTTCTCTGATGGGTAAAAAAGTGTATCCTTCCAGCCTGAAATGCATGGATGAAGAAAGATTGAATATGGTTTGAAGACCACCGGACAGGTAATTGTTCGAATGGAAATTTGCAATAAAAAGTGATTTGCTGTGTGGAGTAGGATAAAATCCTGGAGCATTAAGAACGGTAGACTGATAGGTGTATAAAAGGTTATTGTTACTTAGGGTTCCTTCCAGATGTGTTCCTAAATGAAATCGTCTTCCCAGTTTAAAGTATTTAATAAATTCCCCGTTAATTACCACGTAATTATGTCTGAGTTGTTTTTGGCTTGCCAGAGTCCCTGTTGATCCGGCTTTATAAGCTTCCATCCCGCCGATGTATTTTACGGTCAGTTTTTTTAATGACCCTTCTGTCGGGTATTGTTTATAGTTCAATGAATAATTTTCAAAACCTATCTGAGAAGCAAAGGCATTAAATGTGGTTTGGTCGGCGATATCATCTTTTTTAAATTCACCCAATTGGTAAAAAGAATCTGAAGAAGACGAATAAGCCATACCCATAAATAATTTACTATGTAACCCGAGAGGCAACCCCCATTCTACCCTGGTATTTAGTTCATCCTGAATAATATATGGAGGACGGACATTTTCAAAAAATAATTCGCTGCTCGAAGCATAATAATCCCACCGGTTCATTGTGAAATAATACGACAGGTAAAACGGAAGTCGGGTAGGATAATCAATTCTTCCGCCAATTTTGAACGAGGAGTAAAATCTACCAAAATAAAGATTTGAACTCAAGGTGTATGCACGTTTTTGATAACTCCGGTAGTTAAATCCTGCAAATCCCTGGTTGATTGGTTTGGTTGAAATATTACCGCCAATATTTAAATCAAATTTCTTTTCGGGCTCTACTTTTAAATGAAGATCAAAGTATCCAGTTTTTTCGTTATAGTAAGTAATAGGTTGAATCGACTTCAGGTGTTGGTCTGCAACCAATTTGAAATATTCGGTTTTTAAATCCTGTAAAGAAACAATCTCAGAACGGTGTTTGATACTTTGGATAATAAACTGCCGTTGCATCGGATCTTCCACTCCTTCAACCTGTATGTTTTGAAAATCTAAGCCTGGTTTCCGGGCTTTAAAATTGTTTCTTTTTCGTTCGACCTCTTCCTTCGGAACCCTTCTGGAAATAAGAGCTTTGATGCTGGCGAGCGCTTCTGTAGCTGTTTGAGTTCCCTTTCTCATGGCCAAATCGAACTTGTCGAAATCCAGCAGCCCGATTTCATCGAATTTAGTTTCAAGTAAAATGCCGTCTGTTGAATCAATATTAAAATTAGTCGGACGCATGATCATGGTAGAAATCTGCCCCAGCAGATCATCCGGATCGGAAGAACGTTTCCCTTCAGCCACCGTATGACCTATAATAATATCCGGATCGAATATATCTTTCATATAATCCGTAGGGAAGTTGTTTAAAATACCTCCGTCAAAAAGTAGGTTCCCGTTTATTTCAATTGGTTTGAAATAAAATGGAACCGTCATCGATGCCCGTATAGCATTGCCAAGATCACCATTACGAAGAATTACAGGCCGGTCATTTTTAATATCAGTCGCAACACAAAAGAAAGGTACCATTAGCTGGTTAAAATCGTAATGACTGGCTGCACTGGTGGCAGCAGTAAGTTCCATAAAAGCAAAATCCATTTGTTCGGCAGGAATAAGGTTAGCCGGAGGAAGTAATTTTACTTTTTCATCTTTCCTGGCCAGACTAAGTTGGAGCCATGTCGGATCCGGCTCAGGATTTTTAAAATAATAACGGTACTCGCGTTGAATCTGTCCGGTCGACCAGAAATAAAAATCATCAGACTTAAACAATTCTTCCATCTCATCGGTGCTGTAACCTGCAGCGTATAATCCGGCTACAATGGCCCCGATTGAAGTGCCGGCTACATAATCAATTGGTATATTGTTTTCTTCCAGCGCCTTAATAATGGCGATATGAGCCATCCCTTTGGCGCCACCCCCGCTAAGAACCAGCCCAACTGATTGAGCATGACCCTGAATAATCGTAACTGCGATGCTAATTAGGAGAATTATTTTTTTGAACATGAGATTGTTTTGTCTTCATTGCTGAACAAACCAAATTTACAAATTTAGAATAAAGAGAGCAGTACTTTTTTTTATAAAATCGTACTTTTTCACAACACAAAAAGAATGTTATTCAATTGTAATTGAATAAGGGGATTCACTCAAATAATAGTAGATTTGTGGAATAATGAGATCCGTTATTAAAGAAGAACTCATTTAATCATAAACTCATACTCTTATTAATAAAATTTGAAAATCCTGCTTTCCATATTTATTGTTACTATTTCTTTTCTGTCGGTATTTGCTCAGAACTCTTTGCCCGATTTTAAATGGAGCAATTCGTATTATTATAACCTGACGATTGGTGACAGCATTGAATTTAATCAAACAACCATTAGCCTACTCGGTATTGATCATCAGTATTCCCAGTTAAAGGTGGATAATGAAAAGATAAATGTCAGGGTTTCCCGGCGAAGCATACCTGTTTCTGTAAACGGGATTCAGCTGTTTGTTGCCGATAATCGAAATGTGGCTGATCTGACTCCCGGAGATGTTGCTCATGGTTTATTAACCGGAGATGCGTTGATTTGTATTACTGGTATTTCAGATAACTGGCTGAGTTCCGGTGATTTTATTTTCCCCGTCAGTTTTAACCATGGCTTTTTGTGGAATGCTGATAACGATACATACCTCTTTTCGTTGATGAAAGATACAGCGCAAAATAGTCTTTGGTCTTATCCCGGAATAGGAATCGATATGCACGATGCGCGGGGACTTGAAAAGCACTGGCTGCTGGCCATTGAAGAAAGCAAAGTTGAATGGATTGAAGAGAATGACAAGAATTCTGTTTGTGTTTGTCTTTCAAGCAAGAGTAGTCCGGGAATTTATTATATCTACGATAAATTGTTCTCAAAAACGCTGGATGTCCGCAGAGGGCAGGAACTGGAAAAAGGCGATTTAATTGGAACAGCCTGGGGCGATCAACAATGGGGATATGCACTTCTTTCCGTAATTTATTCTGATTCTTTGCCTGAATTTACTTCACGTTTTTCCAACTGCGTAAACTTTTACCCCCAGTTTTTTGGGCTTTATTACCGCGAAACGTTTAACTTAAGTAATTACTTCACGAAGGGTAGGATTGAGTTTGGACGCACATATTCGACGACGCATCTTACAGCCAATGCTTCGGCTCGGGAGGAATACCTTGGAAAAGGTTGGGAACCATGTTCGTGGAATACTGCGGAAAAGTTGGATTGGTTTAGCATTGGTAAAGAGGGAAATGTGAGAATACGAAAAACCTTGTTTGCCGGGACAGCGGCACAGGTAACCAATCCCAATGATTTCTGTGAATATGAAATCAATGTACGAAATGGTATATATCGAATTAGTGCAAAAGTGGGGGATGTGAAACAAAAATCGTGGCAGAAGATCGAATTTGAAGGAATTAATGCCGGTACTTTTGAATTGGAGCCAGGCATTCAGAAATGGACTTCAGAAAGAGTGGTGAAAGTGGAAGACACGAAACTCACTATTCGCATTTATTTTGACAACGCGAGTAACACCATTGCCGGTTTGAGTGAACTGGTATTTCAACAAGCTTACTAAAATGAAAAACTTAATCCGGTTTTAACCTCCGGAAAATTAAATTGCTGCTGAAAAAGCACCTTGGCCAACAGCTCGGTACAATGAGACGGCAGCGGAAGTTCTATTTGATTCTGTTTAAAATATTCAATGGTTTTTATGGTTTGTTCTCCCTGATCTTTTAAATGAAAACCTCCAATTACCGCTTTTATCTTTGAGATTCCTGTCAATTCTTTAGCATATTCACAAATATTGCAAATACCTGAGTGTGCACAGCCGGAAATAATGATCAGTTCGTTGTTTTTAATGGCAACCAGTGCAGAGTCATCTGAAACAAAATCTTCTTCACCATTTTCCAATACAAAAGTTGTACTCTTTGCTTCAAAATCATTAATGCGCGGAATTTCTCCCAAAAACAAAAGATGTGAAGTTACCCGGACTGGAGAGGAACTTAATTGTAAGTTGAATGTTTTTTCGGCTTCATTTTGTTCCAGGTTCAGCCCTAAATAGGAATGATCTTTTTTTCTGTAACGTTTGGAAAAGATTCCCGGGTGGGCAATTAACGTTTTATTTTTTAGGTATTTCAGACCGTTTCCGTGATCCCAGTGTCCATGACTTAACACAACAGTTAATACTTCATCCTGAATATTGATTCCCATTTGAGCCGCATTTTCCAGGAAAAGATTGGAATGCCCGGTGTCGAACAGGATCTTCTCACCGTCAATTTCAATCAGGTACGAGAGTCCGTGTTCTGCTTTGTATCTGCTTCCGGCAACATTATCAGTCAGGATGTTTATTTTCATCTGTTACTGTTTTGCAGCCTGTAAAAGCCGGACATATTTTTTCAGATAGAAATTCTCATTGAAGTGACTAAACCCCGCCTCTTCAAGAATCTTCTTCCAGTCGCGTTCAATGTAATCGAATGCATATTTGCATTCCACACTTTTAAATACAAACCGGTGATGGGGCGGCATGGCTGCCATGTCAAATTCAGCAAAATCGAGAATAATAAAACGGCCACCAGGCTTTAAATGATTCAATACATTTTCAATTACGGTTTGCCGAACCGGGTGCGGAAACCCATGAATCACAAAACTGATAAATACGATATCGAATTTCTTTCCAAGGTCAAAAGGCTGATCGATTCGCTGATTGATAAATGAAACCTGTTTGTCGACATCAAATTTCGACAGGAACTGGCTTTCCATATCCGGTGAAATATCCAAACCAGTAATACTTCCTTCATCACCGATGTATTTAGCCATTAATGCAGCATTTCTGCCGGTTCCGCAACCCAAATCGAGAATATGACTACCCTCAGAAATGTTCATCTCTCGTATTGCTTTTTGAATGAATCCGCGATAAAGTCCAAACGATAATGTATTCATTAACCCATCGTAATGGCGTGAAATAAAAGGAGTGAGTTCAACTCCCGAATCCGGGTAGATTTTATTATTCATTTCTCTTACTTTTTACAATCGATTTTAAAGATAAAGAAAGCTGCTGAAGCCATAATAATCATAAATAATGTAAAGAATGCCTGGAAACCTACTACTTTAATGAGAGTTCCCCCAATTAAAGGAAAGATTGCCGGAAGAATATTTCCTGCCCCTGCAAAACCCGTGTACAATGCCCGGTTTTCAGTTCCGGAAACTTCCAGCAACAAGCCGTTCATCGACATGGTATACAGCGAATAAACCACACCACCTAATACGAAAATGTATTTCAGCGAAGCTGCATCGTGAATCAGACTTGCTACAACGGCTAGCAGAAGCGACAAGATTACATTGGAATACAACAGCACATTGTACTTCATTTTTTTTGCCCCGAGCAGAACCAGAATGCTTACAAAAACAATCCCGATTACTTTAAAAATCAGAAAAGTCCCGGTGGCATTGCTTTGTGTTCCAAATGTTTCTTTAGCGTATAAAACCACAAAAGGAAGAAAAGATATGGCAATTCCCTGTGTGTTGATGAAACCCAGGAAATACCCGAGTTTTTTATTCTCTTTCAGTTCAGTCCTTAAAACATTCATGAATTCTTTGAATCCTTTGATTTTCAGTTTTGAAGGAGTAACTTCTCTAATTGCCCAGAAACCTCCTGATGCAATAAATAAAATGCTGGCGCCTGCAAAAAACATAAGTGAGTAATTCAGCGGGAATTCTTTCCAAACCAAAACTCTCTTTACCAAAAATGCTGAACCGAGCACAATGATTCCGGAAATGATCTGGAGGGTGGAGAAGAATGTTTTTCTCCGGTCCTGATTGACCGACTTCCCCAGAATGTCGTTGTACCCGACGTTTGCAAAAGCTCCTGCCAACGAAAAAAGCGTGATAAAAAAGAATGTCATCCAAAGCACGTAGCCGGTGTGTTTCCCGGTTAGCAGGAATAAAAGTACTCCCAGCCCAAAGAGTGCAAAAATGCGGGTGTTGATCCCAAGCAAAAGATATTTCTTTTTATATGGTTTATTGCTGATGTAAGGCGCAAAAAACAACTGGGTAAAACTGGATCCGCCGAGCATAATCGCCGTCATAATACCAATATGAAGAGCGCCACCTCCTGATTCTACAATCATTGCAGGAATAATGGTATCTACATCCATGAAGTTTTTGGCAAATGCCAGAAAAGTCGCATGCCAGATAAAGGCACGGAAGTTGTGTTTTGATAGTTTCTCGGATAACACTTTACTGAATTTTGAGGCAAAGTTATAATGTTGGATACGATTTTCAAGATTGTATGATCAGTTCCCAGGTATTTTTTAATTCTTTTGAGATTAAACTCTCAGGAGCAAACTCAATAATGCTTTGTGCTTGTACCATTGAATCTACCATTTGCGTGTCGAAAGGAATTCTTCCAAAGATACTGATATTGTTCTCTTCAAGGTATTTTTCTACCTCCATACTCGATTCGGTATTGATATCGTATTTATTGATAATTGCAACCATGGGTACGCGGAATGATTCTACCAGTTTTACAAGCCTTTTTGCATCATGTAACCCTGATACCGTTGGTTCGATAACAAGTACAACCATATCGGTTCCGGTGATCGAAGAAATGGCAGAACACCCGATTCCGGGAGGGCCGTCATTCAGAATAAAATCGGCATGTATCTCGTTGGCAATTTCGCGTGCTTTTTCGCGGATACGACTTACCAATTTTCCTGAATTCTCCTCACCAGGTCCCATTTTAGCATGTATCATTTTTCCGAATCGCGTATCTGAAACAAACCAGTGGTTATTGAAATTTTCTTGCGTGGTGATGGCTTGTGCCGGACAGATCCGTTCGCATAAGCGACAGCCTTCGCATTGTAGAGGATTTACTTCAGGATATTCATCAGCGTTTACATGAATGGCGTTAAACCGACAGCTGGTTTCGCACAATCCGCAGTTTATACAACTTTTCTGATTGATAAGGGCAATTGATCCACTCGAAAAATCATAAGCCATCAAGATCTCAGGTTTGAAGATTAAATGAAGATCAGCTGCATCTACGTCGTTGTCGCAAAAAACCGCATTATTCGCCAGAGATGCCAATGCTGCTGTAACCGTTGTTTTTCCGGCCCCGCCTTTCCCGCTTAATATGGTTATTTCTTTCATCTGTTTAAAATTGTTTGTTTTTAAGGCAACAGATGGAACTCGCGTGAAACATAATCATTTGCGTATGTGTGAAGATTTTTCTCATACTTGTTTCATTGAACGCTCATTTTTTGCATTAACATCTCAACTGCCTGTCTGTAATAATCCGCGATTTCTTCAGGAATATGATGCAGGATTTCACCTTTTGAATATTTTGAGGCATATTCTTTTGAGAAAGGGATATTTCCGATCAACTCAATTCGATTCTCTTCGAGGTAGTGATAGGTATCATCGCTGCCCAATCCTGATTTGTTTACAATTACCCCGAAGGGGATACCAAGTTCACGAATCAGCTCAACGGTAAGTTGCAGGTCGTATAATCCAAATGGGGTAGGTTCGGTTACCAAAATAATATAATCGGCATCCGAAACTGTTTCCACTACCGGACAACTTGTTCCTGGAGGCGAATCAAAAAGTGTCAACAGTTCCGGCTTTTCAGCGTACCTTTTTACTTCTTTAATTAACGAAGTTTGTAGTGCAGAACCAATCTCGAGCCTGCCCTCGATAACACGTGCACCAACTCCGGTAGTAAATTCAGTAATTACGCCCAACGGGCGCTGGTATTCAGTAATTGCGCCAAAATCGCAGGCAACACTGCAAGCTCCACATGAATGACATAGGTCATTACTGACTTCAGCAAACTGAAGATTTTTCACGATGGTTATAGCATTGAATTCGCACCACTCTGAACATTTTTTACAGAAAGTACATTTAGATGTATCTATCTTTGGAACAAGTGTAAATACCTCTTTTTCAAAAGCTTTGTTTGAGTGGTTGAGAAACAGCATATCGTTGGGTTCTTCTACATCGCAGTCAATAAGCTGTACCTTATTTTGAAGTTTTTTAGATAGGAAGTGATACAGGTTTACTGCAACCGTTGTTTTTCCAGTACCTCCTTTTCCGCTTGCTATTGCAATTTTCATATGCTGAGAATGGCTGCTTAAACAGTATGGGTACAATAATTTATATGTCACTGTTACTGACAATTAATGTGCCCGCTCAATAGTAATAATTTCGTCGGTAGAAAAATCCGACAAAATGAAGAGATATAAATTTCCCCGAAAATATATTTTCGGGGAAATCATTTTTGTAGCTAACTAATTCTGAGTTTTTAGATACTCAGTCTGATTCAATCGCCAATTAATGATCGCAATAATTCGCATTAAATTCAATGGAACCATCTATAAAACCTTGTGTCAAATCTCGGGCTGATTTTCTGGGAGCACCCACATATACATTTACTTCGTTGTAGTTAAATATCTGAATTGCTTTTTGTCCCATACCACCCGTGAGAACATCGGTTACTCCTTGTTCTGCCAGCCATTTAGGCAGTAATCCTGGCTCATGTGGTGGAGGTACAAGTACTTCCTCTTCTACAATGTTTTTATCATCAGTCGATAGAACTGCAAAAAATTTGCAATGTCCGAAATGTCCGTCCAATATTCCGTTTTCATCAACAGGAATCGCAATTTTCTTTTTCATCTTCAATTTCTGTTTATCCGTTTTATAATGTCTTCAACACTGAGTTCTGATTCGTCGAGGACGATCATTTGAATATTTAACTTTTCCAAAAGGTTTCTTGCCTTTGGACCAAAGTCTCCTGAAATAACCTGGTTAGCGCCGAGCTCGGCTACCATTTCCGATGATTTTGTTCCAGCACCTCCGTTTGAATTTTTAAAGCTGTTCTCGATAAAGAAAGTGGTGTGGTCCTCACGATCGTAAATACAAAACCAACCGGCACGTCCAAAGCGTTGATCAAATTTTGAATTAATGCTATCACCAGTGGATGTAATAATAGTTTTCATGTAATAATTAACTAATGTTCGTAACAAATGTATTTAAATATATCTGTTAAAGCAAATTTCATATAAACATATGTGCATTTTATTGAATATATGTTTAGGATATAGAGCTGCTATGAAAAAGAGTTATGTTTGTTAGAAGGCTGATATACAATTAGTATGTGATTGGAAGGGTGGAGAAAATATTGAAACATCTAGTTTATTGGATGTGTAATTTGGAATCAGTTAAAATGAGTATTAACTCATGAAAATGATTATGTGATGAATATTAGGTATTTTATACTGCCGGACTAAAAAAGTAACTGAATAAATTACTCTTCTTCTTCAAAACAGTAAATTGATTTAAATCCACGTAAGATCAGTTGATTATCAACAATCACAGGAGATGCATGAAAATTATCATCCAGCGGATTAGAGGCCAGAATCTCAAATTTCTCGCCTGCTTTTATTACAACACAAATATTCTCAGCGGCTATATATAAACGACCGGAACCACCGGTAGGAGAACTAAATAAAGTGCTGATTCCTTCCACCTTTTCTTTGGAGTAAACAACCGAACCATCTTTGGCATTCAGACAAGTAAGAAAGCCGTTATTCGCACGTAAAAAATATAATTTTCCATCCATCAAAACAGCACTCGGCGTATAGGGCGTGTCCTGGTTGTATTCCCAGATTACTGCGCTGGTTCCGGTGATATTGCCGGAAGCTTTCGAAAGATCGATTGCTTGCAAAGCTGTTCCGCGGTAACCACTCATTACATACAAAATACCATCTTCAACCATTGGAACCGGAATAACATTGCTTGTTAATCCGGTGCATGACCAGAGTAACTCACCGGTTTCATAATCATTGCTTCGTGTAGCACCTGAGGCAGCGGTTATAACCTGTGTTTTTCCATTCGCTTCCACAACCACTGGTGAAGACCAACTGGTTATTTCATCACGACTGACTTTCCAAACATCTTCCCCTGTTTTTTTATCAACACAATACAACCATGAATCTTTTTCATGATCCCATTGGATAAAAATCCGATCTTTATATAATGCAGGAGAGGCACCTTCGCCAAAAGCCATCCTTTTCTCCATTTGACCGAAGTCTCTTTTCCAAATTATATTTCCGTCGAAATCGAGACAAAAAAGGCCCCGCGATCCAAAATAAGCATAAATATGCTCGCCATCTGTTATCGGTGAGTTTGAAGCCCAACTACTAAGTTCATGAGTATTTTCCAGCGGCATTTCACTGGTAACGGTAGTTTCCCAATCTATTTTACCTGAATTTCGGTCGATGCAGAGAACTTTGAAATCGTGAATGAATTCGGTGCTGACCGGACTCATAGGATTGCCGGATTTCTTATCGTCCAGATTTCCTTTTTTATCGGTTTGTACAGCAGACTGTACAATTATTTTATTTTGCCAAACGATGGGAGTAGCATTTCCTTTACCCGGTATTTCAATTTTCCATTTGAGGTTTTTTGATTCGCTGAATTCTGTTGGCGGATTTCCTTTTAACGCTGCTCCTAGCCCCAGCGGGCCGCGCCATTGGGGCCAGTAATCCATAGATTTATTTTGAGCGAAAATAGAGGTTGAAAACAGGATGAGTGACAGAAAGGCGACAATACATTTAATCTTCATTGTGATATTTTTTGGTTTTTGGTTCGACTAATATAATACTTCGCAGTTTAAATCACATCCATCAAATTTTTTATTCAGCATAATCAAAGCTATTCACGGTTTCAAACTGCCAGATTTCGATGATTTGTAATACCGGCAGTTCATAAGGCGAATAATGATTGTTGGAGGAAACGAGTAGGAGATTTCCATCTTTTAAACGCTTGTAAACCAGCTTAAATACAATGCCTTCGTCTTTGGTAACGACAATACAAGCTTTTCCATCTTTGATCTCTGTCCAGTTTTTTACAAACGAACAGGTTACCCATGAGCCTTCTTTTATTGGCAGCATCGAATCGCCTTTAATCTGAAACGTTCGGTAAGTTTTATTCTTAGGCAGGAATGGCAATTTGAATTTTGGTAGCGAAGCAATAAATTCCAGGTCGCCATAACTGTTGGTATAACCCGCCTGTGCTTTTACCGGAACCATTTCTATGTTTTCTTCACCTTTATTGTCTACTGATATTGTGAGCAACCGAAGCTTATTTCCCGTGACATCCACATCGAATCCTTTTTCGATTTGTGAAAGCTGGAATTCGGAGAGCACTTCGAGCTTGTATTTGATCAGTGCATCCAGCGAGATGTTGAAATACTCTGAAATCCGGATCAGGACCTTAAAAGGTGGCTGTACATTTTTTTCGTAGCCCGAAAGGGTAGTGCGGGTCAGGCCAAGTTCGTCTGCCAAATCCGTCTGCGACTTTTTTCGCCGCATTCGTAAGAATTTTAGGTTGTCGGGAAAATGCATATTTCTTCTTCTTGTAATTTTTGTTGCGGGTTAAAACCCATCATTTGTAACTCGTTCACTAACCCCAGGCTTAAGCCTGGGGTTAAGCAAAATCCCAGAAAAAGGACTTTAATCCTGAATTTTCCACTCATTTGAAATAGTAATTGTGAGTGTTAAATCTCATAGTTCTCTGTACAAATATAAAAATATTTGACTAAATTATAGTCGGAATACTGACGATAATATCGACATTTTGAGTAGAAACATTGTACATATCGATCTGGACACCTTCTTTGTGTCGTGTGAGAGGCTGATGAACCCGGAGCTGAATGGCAAGCCTGTTTTGGTAGGCGGAACCAGCGGGCGCGGTGTAGTCGCTGCCTGTAGTTACGAGGCACGGGAATACGGGATTCATTCGGCTATGCCCATGCAAATGGCGCAGCGGCTTTGTCCGCATGCTATTGTGGTGAGGGGAAACAGCTCCATTTACAGCAAATTTTCGGATACAATTACCGAGATTATCAGCGAGCAGGCCCCTTTGTACGAGAAATCTTCAATCGACGAGTTTTACATTGACATAACAGGGATGGATAAATTCTACGGCAGTTACAAGTGGGCGCAGGAACTCCGCGACCGGATCATCAAGGAAACGCATTTGCCGATCTCTTTCGGACTTTCCACCAATAAAACCGTGTCGAAAGTGGCTACCAACGAGGTGAAGCCCAACGGCCACACAAAGATTGAAGAAGGACAGGAAAAAAGTTTTCTGGCGCCACTGGTAGTAAAAAAAATCCCGATGGTAGGCGACCAGACCTACAAAATGCTGCTAAGCATGGGCATCAAATATGTGAAAACGATTCAGGAGATGCCAATCGAGCTGATGGAAAAGGTGATGGGAAAGAACGGGATTGTGTTGTGGAAAAAGGCACAGGGGATTGACAATTCGCTGGTAGAAGCTTACAGTGAGCGGAAATCCATGTCGTCGTCACTTACTTTTGAGAAAGATACCATTGATGTGGCTGCGCTGAAAAGTCTCTTACTGTCGATGACAGAAAAACTGGCCTTTGCGCTTCGGAACAGTAATAAACTTACTTCGGTAGTAACGGTAACCGTGCGTTATTCCGATTTTGATACACGTACCCATCAGAAACGAATTCCTTATACTTCGCTCGATCATACACTGATTACTACTGTAATGGAACTTTTCGATCAGCTTTATAAGCGGCGGGTGCTGGTTCGTTTGGTCGGAGTGCGGTTTAGTCATCTAATTGGCGGAAGTTACCAGATGCGACTGTTTGAAGACAATGCCAAACTGATTCGCTTGTATCAGCAAATGGATAAAATGCGCAACCGCTTTGGGGACGATGCTGTTTTTCGCGCATCGACACTTGGAATTAAGGGTGCCGGACAAAAGATGAATCCGTTTAACGGATTGTCGCCGGCAAGAAGAGTTTAGAGTTCTGTGTTCAAAGTTTAGAGAGAATGGAATATTAACGACATAAGATGGAAGAGAAAACGAGGAATGGTAATATGGGTTGTTTTTCCGCGGCGCATCAAAGAGATACTTTAAAAAAGGAAAATGCTTTTGCGCCGCAGAGGATATCCTATACTTGTCATCCCGAACAAAGTGAGGGAACTGTGGAATATTGATTGACTAATGACCAATGGTTTGCAGCTATTTAAACATTTTATCATCTACTCATTTAAGCATTAAAACATGTTACTAAATTGCCACACATATTTCAGTTATAAATTCGGCACGATCAATGTTGAGCAGCTGATTCAGGAAGCCATTGATAAAGGTTACCGTTCGCTGGTACTCACCGACATCAACAATACTTCAGCAACCATCGATTTTATCCGACACTGTGCTGAAAAGAATATTAAACCGGTAGTTGGTATCGATTTTAGAAATGGTGCGCAGCAAAGATATGTTGGGATTGCACGGAATAACGAAGGGTTCCGGGCTTTGAACGAACACTTGACCGATCACTTGCATTCGGGAGAGAAGATTCCTGACAGGGCACCGGAGATCAGAGATGCCTGGTTTATCTATCCCATCGGGGCAATTCGTCCTAAAGATTTAAAGGAAAACGAATTTATTGGGATTCGGCCAACACAGGTAAACCGGGTGTTTGGCGACCTCCGGAAATATCCTGAAAAACTGGTGGTATTACAGCCCGTAACTTTCCGGAATAAACGTGATTTTAATGTACACCGCTTGTTACGCGCGATCGATAATAATACTTTGCTGAGTATGCTTCCGAAAAGTGAAGAAGCCAGTCCCGACGAAATCATGTGGCCGCGCCAGGACATTTACGATCAGTACCGCGATTTTCCGCAGCTGATCCAAAATGCGCAAAAAATTGTGGATAGTTGTTCGATTGAATTCACTTTCAAAATCTCGAAAAACAAGAAGTGTTTTTATGGTTCACCTGCCGAAGATTTTATCATGCTGCGAAAGCTGGCGTGGGAAGGTATCCGTTATCGTTTTGGTGAGCCTTCGCCCAGGGTGGTAGAGCGGGTAGAAAAGGAACTGGCTATCATCAAACAAATGGATTTTGCCTCCTATTTTCTGATCAACTGGGACCTGGTTCAGTACGCCCGTAGCCAGGGGTGTTATTACGTGGGGCGGGGCAGTGGCGCCAACAGCATGATCGCTTATTTGTTGCGCATTACCGATGTCGATCCTGTTGAACTGGACTTGTATTTCGAACGTTTTATCAATCCGTCCCGAAAAAATCCGCCCGATTTTGATATCGATTTTGCTTCACGCGACCGCAATCATATTACCCGTTACATCTTTGATCGGCATGGCTGGGATCGCACGGCACTGGTAGGGGCATATATTACTTTTCAGGACAGATCGTTGATTCGAGAGTTGGGGAAAGTGTTTGGGCTTCCAGGTCATGAAATAGAAAAATTGCAGAAAGTAGAGAATTTACAGGATGTAAATGAGGATATCGCCCGGCTTGTTATCAAATATAGTAAGCTTATCCACGGATTTCCGAGTCATTTGAGTGTGCATTCCAGTGGTATTCTTATTTCCGAAGAACCAATCAGCACGTACACTGCGACGATTATGCCACCGAAAGGTTTTCCCACGGTACATTTTAGTATGATTGAAGCAGAAGAGCTTGGTTTTGCCAAGTTTGATATTCTGGGCCAGCGCGGATTGAGCAAAATTGAAGATACCATTAGTATTGTTCGTGAAAATAAGGACATAAAAGTTGATATTCATGATTTGTCGGCTTTTAAAAAGGATAAACAGGTAAAGGAACTACTTAAACACGGAAATACAATCGGTTGCTTTTACGTGGAGTCGCCGGCGATGCGCATGCTGCTTACCAAACTCGAAGCCGACGATTACCTGCGGCTGGTGGCGGCCAGTTCGATCATTCGCCCTGGAGTGGCGCAAAGCGGCATGATGCGCGAATATATTTTGCGTTACCGTGATCCGGATCGTTGCCGGGTCGCCGAAAAAGAAGCTCCCGAGTTATATGAATTGCTGAAAGAAACTTACGGCGTAATGGTATACCAGGAAGACGTAATAAAAGTGGCACATCTTTTTGCGGGCTTAACCTTGGCGGAGTCAGATATCCTCCGACGGGGAATGTCATGGAAGTTCAGAGAACGCAATGAATTCTGGAAAGTGAAAGACCAGTTCTTTGCTAATTGCGCAGAAAAGGGACACGATCGGGGAGTAACAGAACGTGTCTGGATACAGATAGAAAGCTTTGGTAACTATGCTTTTTCAAAAGGCCATTCGGCTTCCTATGCGGTGGAAAGTTACCAGGCGCTCTTTTTAAAGGCTTATTATCCGCTTGAATACCTGGTGGCAACGATCAATAGCGGTGGCGGGTTTTATCGTACCGAGTTGTATGTACACGAAGCCCGGATGCATGGCGGAAAAGTTTTTCCTCCCTGTGTAAACCGCAGTAATGAGGAAACCGTAATCAGCGGGAAAGTGATCTTTCTCGGGCTGGGCTTTCTGAAAAGCCTTGAAGCAAGCACTATTCAGGCTGTTTTGGATGAACGGCACCGTGGTGGTTATTACCGGAGCCTGAAGGATTTTCTGACGCGCGTACCCATTTCGCTTGAACAGATTAGTATATTGATTCGAGTGGGGGCTTTTAATTTCACCCAGAAAACAAAAAAAGAGCTGCTCTGGAATGCACATTTCATCCTTTCAAAATCAAAGAAGACAGCGCCTGAACGGACTCTTTTTCAGCAGGAAGTTAAAGAGTTCTCGATACCTGATCTTTATTTTCATCCACTGGAAGACGCTTACGACGAAATTGAATTACTCGGATTTCCGGTTACACGTTCTCCTTTTGGTTTACTTGAAAGCCTTGAATTGCCTAAAACCGTTGCCGCTGATTTGCCCCGGCTGGTTGGTAAGACTGTTTCGATTGTAGGTAGTTTGATACATGTAAAACGCACCGGTACCAATAAAGGCCAGCACATGAGTTTTGGAGTATTTATCGATTTCGAAGGCCACTGGATCGATACGGTTCAGTTTCCGAATATACAGCAAAAATATCCTTTCAGAGGCGGTGGCTGTTACCTGATTAAAGGAAAAGTGATGGAGGAGTTTGGTTTTATCAGCATCGAAACCACCGAATTATACCGGCTACCGAATGAGAATATGGAAGAACCTTCCACGCGGTTGAAGGTTCCGAAAACGATGGCCTTGTTGGAGAAGAATGCGTAATGCTTTAAATGCAGAAACGCAAAAATAGCGATGAGCCTTGAGCAATGACTAATGAAAACTAAGAACTGTGACTAAACACCGCCGTCAATTAATCATCTTCCTCTTCAGTAGTTATTGCTGGCTTTTCACTTGGTGCATATCTTCTGATCTTGATGTTCAGATAAGCAAACAACATGGTCATTAGCGGACTGATGATATTAAAGAAAGCGTAAGGTGCGTAAGCCCATGTATCAACACCCAGAACCCTCGACTGCGTGGCTCCGCAGGTATTCCATGGAATCAGTACCGAAGTAACCGTTCCACTATCCTCCAGCGTTCGGCTTAATAATTCGGGTTTCAAGCCTTTCTCTTCATAGTTTTTTCGGTACATCCTTCCCGGAACAACTATGGCAATGTACTGATCAGAAGCAGTGGTATTGAAGAACAAACAGGTGCCAACGGTGGAAGCCACCAGATTGCCCGTACTTTTTGCATATTTTACAATAGGTTGGGTAATCCGTTTTAATAAACCTGCCGATTCCATAACTCCTCCAAATATCATGGCAGAAATAATCAGCCAAACGGTATCCAGCATTCCGCTCATCCCGCTTGTGCTAAGCAACTCATTTACGTTTTCATTAGGAGTTGTTAAACTCACGTTTCCGAACATGGCTTGCATCATGGTGTAATACGATGCAATTGCATAATTTTCGTGATGTGCCGCGATACTTCTGATAACATCAGGCTGAAAAATAATGGCAAATATGCCGCCCAAAATGGTGCCAACGAATAATGAAGGTAGTGGCGGAACTTTTAAAATGATGACGGTGAAAAGAATAACCGGAACGAGAAAAAGAACAGGACTGGTGTTAAACGTGCCTTCAATCGCCATTTTAACGTCTTCCACATCAATATTAGCACCTGTAAAATCGTATCTGAAACCGATAACGAGAAAAATAATGAGTGTCAGTGTCATTGTCGGTACGGTTGTAAAAGTCATGTACCGAATATGTGTGAATAAGTCGGTGCCTGCCATTGCCGGTGCCAGGTTTGTTGTATCGCTGAGCGGACTCATTTTATCTCCAAAATAAGCTCCACTTATAATGGCTCCGGCTACAACAGCTTCATTAATACCTATAGCTTTCCCAATACCAAGAAGAGCAACCCCGATGGTGGCAATGGTTGACCACGAGCTACCAGTGGCTACGCTAACAATCGCACTCACAACTACTGCTGTAAACAAAAAAAGCTTCGGACTAATTAAATCAACACCGTAATAAATTAACGCAGGAACCACACCGCTTATTAACCAGGTGCCGGCAAGTGAGCCAATTAGTAATAGGATCAGAATGGATGGCATTGCTGAACCAATTGTTGATACTATTTTTTTTCTGACTGTTTCCCAATCGTAACCCAAACGATATGCAATCACTCCGGCAATAGCTGCAGCCAGCATAAGGGCAATCTGGTTGGCACCGGCCAGCGTATCTTCAAACAGAAATACATTTAAGGTCAATAAAATGATAAGTACAAAAATTGGCAGCAAAGCGGCCAAAAGAGAAGCTTTTCTTTTACCAGACATATATAGTGCATTATTTATAGAAGCGACAAAATACTACTTTTGAATTTAATTCGACATAAAAAAAGATGAAAAGCACAGAATGTAAAATTTTAGCTGTCGGGTATTTTCCAGTGAGAATAATTCTGCCAGATACTGAAATGTTTCTATTTTCGTTTTCTTTTAGATAAGAACGTTTTATGAAAGAAAGTTACTTTAGAATAGTCATCCTTTTAACATTAATTCTCTCTTCCCTGAATGGATTTACCCAGCGGAGCAGCGGTTTAATGATTGACGGAACAGTTACAGTGGAAGAGGGCAATCCCGACAATGTGATCATTGAAATGACTGAAGACGGGAAGAGAGCACCTGATTACGGAATAGGAAGTAGTGGTAAATTCAAACTGGAACTCGATTACAATCATAAATTCGAACTCATTTTTAAGCGCGAAGGTAACTTCCCTCAGAAAATTACCATAGAAACAGCTGTCCCGAAAACAGTGCTGGATTCCAATCCCCGCTTTCCTGCATTCCCTGTAAATATTAATCTTTTTAAAGAAATCCCGGGAGTCGATGCTTCTTTTTCAGAAAACACGGTTTTGAAGATTTTCTATAGTCCAAGTGTGGATAATTTTGTTCAGGAACTGTATTATAATGATGCTCAAATCAAGAAACTGATTGAGCAGGCGATGTTACAGGGAGAGCAGATTGACCGTCGGGCTGAATACATGTCGAAACTTACACGGGCAGAGCTTGCCGAATTACGAAAAGAATACAACGAGTTGTTGGAGCAGGCAGGTAAAGAATATGCTGCTGAACAATTTCTGGATGCGCTTGATGGTTACAAGGCCGCCAGTCAGATATTTCCTGATGAACAATTTCCTAAAGACCGGATTGCCGAGATCAATGATCTGTTGGGATTAATTATGGTGTCGGCTGAGTTGGATAAAGCCATGCTTGCGCGTTTTGATAAACTTGTAAAAGACGGTGACCTGCAATTTGGTCAGCAAAAATACTCCGATGCAAAGAAATCATATGATCGGGCCCTTTCAATCAAACCCAGCGACGAATATGTTCTTGGTCAGCTTGATAAAATTGCCCAAATTCAGAAACAACAACACCTGGAGGAAGAATATAAAAGTCTGTTAGCCAGTGGTGACCAGGCCTTGAAAGAGCTTTTATACAATGAGGCGATAGGCCAGTTTCAGAAAGCTTTGGAATTGAAACCGAATGAAACTTATCCAAAGAACAAGATCAACGAGATAAATGGTTTGCTTGCCAACCAACGTGAAAACCAGGAAAAACAGAAGAATTATGACGATGCGATGAAAGAGGGTGAGCGTCAGTTTACCAAACAGTTTTACGATAAAGCACTTACCTCTTTTGAAAATGCATTGACTTACCGTCCGAATGATGCGAAGGCTACCAAAAGGATTGCTGAAACCCGGGAAATTATGCAGGGAATTCTGGATCAGATAGCTTTTGATAAATTCATTGCTGAAGCCGACAAAGCCTATAAAAAAGAGCTGTTTTCTGAGGCTCTGTCTAATTACGAAGAGGCGCTGGCATTGGTCCCTGACGAACCACGCACTAAAAAGCGTGTGGAAGAAATACGTCAAATTATTCATACACAGCAGAGCATCGATGGATACATTTCTCAGGCAGACAGGCAGTTTGATCAGCAAAAATATTCCGAAGCCAAAACTTTGTATGAAAAAGCAAGCGAACTGGATTCGAAGAATAAGCATGTAAGCGATCGTTTATTGGAAATTGCCCAGCTTCTGTCAGGTCAGGAATTGGATGCCAGATATTCCGAAATAATTGCTTCTGCTGATGACTTGTTGAAGAACGCTGATTATGAAAATGCCAGAAACAAATACAACGAGGCATTGACTGTAAAACCTAAAGAGACCTATCCCAAAGACAAAATTGCACAAATTGGGACGATTTTAGCTGGTATTTCCAAAACAAATTCCGATTATCAAAGTGCTGTGGACAAAGCTGACCGTTTGTTCCAGCAGAAGAATTATACTGAAGCCAAGATTGCATTTGCTGATGCCGGTCGTATTAAACCGGATGAGACCTATCCCCCGGAGATGATCATTAAAATTGATGGTTTGATAGCTGAACAGCAACGTTTAGCTCGTGAAGCAGCGGAAGCTGAAGCAGCCCGTTTGGCCGCTATCCAGGCAGAAAAGGATAAGAATTACACTGATGCGATTGCACGAGCAGATAATCTGTTCAACGAAAAGAACTATGAAAACTCGAGAAACGAATATCGTTCAGCCTTGGAAATCAAACCTGAAGAAAGCTATCCTCAGCAACGGATAGATGAAATCGGAAACATTCTGGCTCAACTTTCGGCAGCACAAAAAGCTTACGAAGAAGCCATTGCAAAAGGTGACCGGGAGTTTAACCGTGAAGGTTGGGACGCAGCAATTGTAGCCTACAATGAAGCCAAACAAGCCAAATCGGACGAAACCTATCCGGATGAACAGCTTGCAAAAATTGATTCGATTGTGACAACCCATGAACGACTGGCGCGAGAAGCAGCGGAAGCCGAAGCAGCTCGTTTGGCCGCAATCCAGGCAGAAAAGGATAAGAATTACGCTGATGCCATTGCCAGAGCAGATAATTTATTCAATGAGAAGAATTACGAGAACTCGAGAAACGAATATCGTTCAGCCTTGGAAATCAAACCTGAAGAAAGCTATCCGCAGCAACGAATCGATGAAATAGGAACAATACTCGCACAACTTTCAGCGTCACAAAAAGCTTACGAAGAAGCCATTGCAAAAGGTGATCGGGAGTTTAACCGTGAAGGTTGGGATGCAGCGATTGTAGCCTACAACGATGCGAAGAAAGCCAAGTCGGACGAAACCTACCCGGATGAACAGTTAGCAAAAATTGATTCGATTGTGACAACCCGTGAACGACTGGCGCGAGAAGCAGCGGAAGCCGAAGCAGCTCGTTTGGCAGCTATTCAGGCAGAAAAGGATAAGAATTACGCTGATGCCATTGCCAGAGCAGATAATTTATTCAATGAGAAGAATTACGAGAACTCGAGAAACGAATA
>Ga0116152_10001127_pt1 | contig 21907 bp, 10 predicted proteins | sample AD_UKC119_MetaG_FD_89894 | JGI IMG/M metagenome (GOLD analysis project Ga0116152, IMG submission 89894) | Active sludge microbial communities of municipal wastewater-treating anaerobic digesters from Hong Kong - AD_UKC119_MetaG | ecosystem: Engineered > Bioreactor > Anaerobic > Digestate...
CAGGTCGCGGCCGTCGCGGGTGAACTCGGGCTGGTAGCCGCTCGGCGTCAGCAGTCGGGGCTGGCCGCCGCCGTCGGCGTCCATCACCCAGACGCCCAGGCACTCGCCCGAGGGCGAGGCGTAGGCGATGCCCCGTCCGTCCGGGGTCCACGTCGGCCCGGTGTCGCGGCCCTCGGTCAGGGTCAGCCGGTTGGCCAGGCCCGAGCCCAGGTCCAGCACGAACACGTCGGTGGCCTGCCCGTTGTTCTGCACGAAGGCGATGCGCCGACCGTCGGGCGAGAACCGCGGCTGGCTGGTGCCCGTCGCCGGCTCGGTCAGCACCCGGCGCACGGCGCCGTCGCGACCCACGATCTCGAGCCGCCGTTTCGCGACGCTGTTGATGGCGGTCGAGACGAGCGTGCCGTCCAGCGAGACGGACGGATGCCCGCGCACCGACGAGATCAGGAACGGCGCCCCGGTCGCCACGCCGCGCTTCGCGTCGAAGGGCAGGGCCCACAGGCCCCGGTTGCCCTGGTCGCGCTGGTAGACGATGTGCCCGGTGCGCGAGTACACCGGGTTGTTGACCACCTGCGGATCGTCGACGTTGGCGACCTCGACGCGCAGCAACTGCCGCCGCTCGCCCCCGCGCAGCAGCTCGATGGTGTCCACGCCCTTGTCGCGGTGCACCGCGTAGACGAAGCCGCCGCCGTCGGCCACATAGGACGGCTGGTGGAAGTCGAGCTCCACGTCCGGCACCAGCGGCAGCAGCACCGTCGCATCGCCGCCCCGCGCGGGCACGCTGTACATGGGCCCGCGGCCGGTGCCGAACACGATGGTGCCGTCGTCGCTCCACGCGCCGCCCATCCAGTCGCCGGGCAGCGTGCACACCACCTGCGGCGTGCCGCCGGCGACGGGCACCTTCCACAGCCGTCCCTGCGAACCGTAGGCGATCCACTCGTTGTCGGGCGACCAGAAGGGCGTGATGCCCACCTCGTTGTGGGTCAGCTGTTCGGGCGCCACCAGCAGCCGGGGCTCGACGTTGTCCAGATCGCGCACCCACAGCCCGTCGCGGGCGTAGACGGCGATGCGGCGGCCGTCGGGCGAGATCTCCACCGCCCGCGTGTTGTACAGCCGCGGCAGGGCGGCCTCGAGGGTGAAGCGGCGCAACGGCGCCGGCGCGGCGGGCTTGCCGCCGCCGAGCAGCCGCGGCAGCGCCACCGCCAGCACGACCGCCAGCAGCACCCAGGGCGCCAGCGCCAGCGGCCGCAGGCGCCGCGCCGGCTCGTAGGCCTTGGCCAACTGCGAGGCCGACAGGATCGACGACGCATCCGGGTCGGCCAGCAGCACGCGCGCCTCGCCGATGTCCCGCAGCCTCCGCGCCGGATCGCGCTGCAGGCAGCGGAACAGCACGTGGCGCAGCGCCGGCGGCGTGCTCCCGGGCAGCGTACCGGGCTCGATGTCGCGGGTCAGCACCGCGGCCAGCGTGTCGCTGACCGTCTCGCCGGCGAACAGGCGCTCGCCCGTCAGCATCTCGCGCACGATCACGCCGAAGGCCCAGATGTCCGCGCGCTTGTCCACCGTCTTGCCCCGCGCCTGCTCGGGGCTCATGTACGCGGCCGTGCCCAGGATGACCCCGGGCGAGGTGAACGCCGCCGTCAGCGTGGGCGAGTTCTCCACGCCCCCGTCCGGACCGCCCTCGCCGAAGGCGCGCGCCAGGCCGAAGTCGAGGATCTTCACGCGCCCATCGGGGCCCAGCATGATGTTCGCCGGCTTGAGATCGCGGTGCACGATGCCCTTCTCGTGGGCCTCGGCCAGCCCCGCGGCCAGGTGCCCCGCCACCTGCATGACCTCGTCGACCGGCAACGCGCCGCGGGCCAGGCGTTCGGCCAGGTTCTCTCCCTCGCACAGCTCCATCACCAGGAAGGTGTGCCCGGCGTCCGACTCCAGGCCGTACACCGCCGCGATGTCCGGGTGCTGCAGCGCGGCCAGCAGGCGCGCCTCGCGCTCGAAGCGCGCCAGGCGCTCGGGATCGCCCGCCACCTCGGCCGGCAGCACCTTCAGCGCCACGTCGCGGCCCAGCCGGGTGTCCGCCGCGCGGTACACCTCGCCCATGCCGCCCTTGCCCAGCAGGGTCTTGACCTCGTAGTGGGCCAGCCGGGATCCGATCATGGGGAACCTCGCGGGGAACCGGGAACGAAGGGGATCGTGCCGATACTCTACCCGGTTCGTGGGATTTCAGCAACGAGGACGGTCCCCTTCGGATCCGGTCGCGGGCCGCAGATCAGCGGCCGGTGTCCCCGTACCGCACCTGCCACCCGTCCGGCCCCAGGAAGGTGTCGAACCGGGCGACGGCCACCGGCCGCCACCGCTCATCCAGCGCCAGGAGGTGCAGCCCCCGCCCGCCCAGCGCGTGCTCGACGCCGTCCAGGCGCAGCGACACCACGTCGCCCTGGCCGTAGCCCGACGACTGCAGCGCGAGCCGTCGCGGCCCGTCGACCTGCCCGCCCACCGGGTGATCGTCGGCGATCTCCTGCCACAGCACGCCCTCCGGCCCGAGCACCGCCGCGAACGCGCAGCGGAACTGCAGGCGCTCGACGGCCAGGCCGCGACGCGCCAACGCGGCACGGGCATCGTCCGGCAGCCCCGCCACGGCGTCGTCGCACGCCGCCAGCGCCAGGGTGCGGCCGCGGTTGGCCTCGAGGAAGCTGCCGATCGTCACGGGCTCGGGCGGCAGGCACTCCTGGGCGCCCGGCACCGGCCTGGTGCGGTGCACGAACACCCGGAAGCCATCGAGGTCGTAGCCCGTGAAGTCCGGGGCCAGCAGCCCGGCCCAGTCCGTGAGCTCGTCGCTGCGCACGACGATGGTCGTCCCCGGCCCGGGCTTCTGGCCGGCCGCGAGCGCGGCGCGGAACGACGCCTTCCAGGCCTCGGCCCTCGCCTCGTTGGTGCGGGTCAGGTAGATCGCCGACGTGGGCACGCCCCGGAACACCAGCGGCAGGTCGAGGTCGTGGAAGTCGTAGGGGAACTGCGTGTGCACCTGGAACGGCGGCAACGTCAGCAGCCGCGTGGTGCCGGCCATCACGCCGGCCCAGGCCGGATCGACCAGGCGCGACGGCGGGCGGTCGAGCTGGAAGTGGGCCCGCGGCCGCAGCAACGGCTGCAGGTCGACCACCTGCACCACGACGAGCGCCGCCAGCACCGGCGCCTGCCAGCGCGGCTTCAGCACGCGGCCCAGGCTCCACAGGCCGGCCAGCGTGGCGGCGTAGGTCACCGGCCACAGGAACCGGCCCGGGGCGCGGAAGGCGCCGGTCAGCGGCTCGAGCAGTCCGGGCACGCGCGCAAAGAACACGCGATGCCGGCCCAGCCCGACTTCGAAGCTGAGCGCGTAGAGCGCCATCGCCGCGAGCACCAGCACCAGCGGCCAACGCCGCCAGAGCGCCCGCCGCGCCGCGCCGTCGGCCGCGATCATGCCGGCGCCCAGCAGCCACAGCGGCAGCAGGCCCACGCCCAGGTAGTTGAACCCCTCGACCTGCGTGTCGCGCAGCAGGGGCTGCGCCGGCAGCAGCCGCCCGTACGCCAGCGGATTGACCAGGGTGTTGAGGTTCGCGCTGAACTGCGTGAAGCCCTCGGCGTGGTTCGCCGACCCCACGCCCAGCTCCGTCATGCCCGACAGCCACCATCCCGCCAGCAGGGTCGCGGCCAGGCCCGCGAACGCCGCCGCGGCCCGACCCGGCGCCAACGCCTGGTCCTGCCGCGTCGCCATGGCCAGCCCGGCCGCCGCCAGCCCCAGCACCATGGCCCCGAGGTAGGGGTGCACGAACGCCGCCACCGTCACCAGCAGCATCCACGCGCGCACCGGCGCCCCGCGCAGGCAGGCCAGCAGGGCCAACAGCACCAGCCAATGGCCGCTGAGCGCGATGTGGGCCACGCGCTGCAGCCAGGAGGGCATCAGCATCAGCAGGGCGGCCGCCGGCAGGCGCGCGGCGAACCGCGGGAACGCCGCTCCCGCCAGCAGCCAGGAGGCGAGAGCCTGCAGCAGGTGGCACGCCAGGATCCACAGGCCGAAGTACTGCCATGGTGCCGTGCGCCCTCCGCCCAGCAGCTTGCCCGGCAGCGCCAGCAGCGGGATGCCGTCGCTCAGCCCGATGCTGCTGCCCAGGGGGGCGCCGTAGCTGGAGCCGGCGCCGGGCGGCCAGGCCCAGGGATCCTGCCGGAAGTACTCCCAGCCCATCTCGACCATGGAGGGATCGCCGCCCACCAGCAGCCAGTCGACGTGGCGCGGCGCGACGATGGCGGGATCGAACCGCCACAGGAACAGCAGTGCACCGACGGCCAGGGCCGCGGCCGGCCCCGGGAGACGCCGCATTCCGGCACCCGACGGCCGGCCAATCCCCACGTGATCCTCCGTTCCCCGGCGTGGACGTGCACGGAGGCGGACCATCCGGCCCGCCCCCTGCGCACGTCGGGCGGCGGGCGCCGTCCTACATCATCTCCACCGACCGCTGCGGGTTGATCAGCAGGATCTCCGGGTGCTTCGCGTTGGGCTCGGCGCCCTTCTCGATCAGCGCGCGCACCTGCTCCGGCGTCAGCTTCGGGTCGAGGGTGAACAGCTTCGCGGCCAGGTTCAGCACGTTGGGCGAGGCCATCGAGGTGCCCGACATCTTCATGGTGCCGCCGCCCGGCACGGTGCTCTCGACCTGGAAGCCGTTGGCGTAGATCTTCACCAGGCGGCCGCCGCTGGTGAAGCCGGTCGGGTCGCCCGCCTGGTCCACCGCGCCGATGACCATCAGGTTCGGCAGGTCGAAGCTGCTGGGGATGACCACGTCGAACTCGACGTCGTTGTCGTCGTTGCCCGCCGCAGTGATGAACAGGATGCCCGGCGAGTCGGTCATGGCCTTCTTCAGGCCGTCCGACAGGATCCCGATCATCTCGCGCGCCATGGCGGCGCGCTCCTCGGCGTTCGCGCCGACGCCGTTGGCCTCGAGGGCGCCCTCGATCTCCTTGAAGGTCCAGCCCCAGCTCATGTTCACGCAGCGCACGCCGGCGTCGCGGAAGTACTGCGCCGTGCGCACGTAGTCGTCCGCCAGCAGCCGCGCCGTCTCGACGGTCATGGCCTTCGGGGTCTGGTGGTAGTCGAACTCGATGCGCGCGGCCAGGATGCGCGCGTACGGGTTGCCGCGCACGGCGATGCCCGCCACGTGGGTGCCGTGCATGTACAGGCCGCCGAAGCTCAGCGACGTCATGTAGTCACCCACCTGGTCCGGGGCCATGGTCGACAGCTGCCGGCGCACGTTGGCCGCCGCATCGCTGTCGATGGCGCTGGTCAGGTCGACGAAGCCCTGCATCGAGCCGTAGACCTGGTCGAGCTTGCCCTCCTGGTCGCCCAGCGGGTGCAGCATGTGCGGGTTGGCCACGCCGTCGAGGTCGAAGGCGATGCCGTGCAGGTCGTCGACGAAGCCGTTGCCGTCGGTGTCGGCGCCGTCGGCCTTCTCGTTCGCGTTGGTCCACAGCTGGCCGGGGAACACGTCCAGGTCGACGCCCGAGTCCCAGATGCCGACCACCACCGGGGCGTGCTCCCGGCCCGGCTGCAGCGTCACCTCGCGGGCGGCCCAGATGTCCACCTTCTCCACGTTGTTCTTCGCGATGGCGTCGCCGTACACCTCGGCGATGATCGGGTTCAGCGGCAGCACCGTGTCGACGGTGTAGCGCATGCCCAGCAGCTGGCCGGCGAGGTCGCTCGACAGGGCGCCCATGGCCTCGGCCGCCGGCGCGATGCGCGAATCGATCATGCCGGCGACCAGGTTCTCCGAAAGGAACTCGGCGCGGCCCTTGGCGCTCTTGACGGCGTCCTGCACCACGGCCCAGTCCAGGGCCGCCACGCGCACGGTCAGCTCCTGGCGGAACGCGGCGTCCAGGGCGGCGCGGTCGGCGCCGGGGCCCACCTTGGCCCGCGCGGCGATCAGCGCGCGGTTGGTCAGCGCGTTCATCTGCTTCGCCGACTCCTTGTCCTCCAGCGCGCGCACCTTGTCGAACCAGGCCAGCGCGTCCTGGTCGCGGCCCTCCATCAGGGCCATCAGGGCCATCGAGCCGTACTTGTCCTGCAGCGTGGCCGCGTCCTTGATGTCGTAGGTGTCGAGGTCGCTCTTCAGGTCGGCCGCGTAGGCCTGCTGCAGGCGGGTCATCTTCGCGGGATCGGCGAACATCTCGCCGGCCGTGCCCTCGAGCGGGTAGGTGTGCACCGGCAGGTCGTCCAGCGAGGCCACGGGGATCTTGTCGGCGGCGGCGGCCGGGGCCACAGGCAGGGCCAGCGCCACGAGCAGGGTCAACAGCAGGGCCGGGGCCAGGCCGCGGCGGCACATCGTCAGCATCGTCTTCACTCTCCTGGGGAAACGTCGGGGAATGCGGCGCAACCCGGCGAAGATAGCCCTTCCGGCCCCCCGCCGCACGGCCCGAAAACGCGGCTGTTAACGGTAAACCGTTTCCGATCGCATCCGATAATGGGGCTGAGCGCCCCGGACCCGGCCGTCCGGGGGGCCTGCCTGCAGCAAGGGTTCGACCGGAGGAAGTGCATGTCTCATAGGCAGTTGCTGAACAGGACCACCGCCGCCCTGATCGTGTTGACGATCGCGGCGCTGGTCGCCGTGGCCGTCACCTGGCCTCGCGGCGGCAATGCCGAGGCCGCCGCCCTGGCCGTCCGGCAGCAGGCCCTCGTGGCCGACCTGGACCGCCACCTCGCCGACTCGGTCGCCGCCGAGGACTTCGCCACGGTCAACGCCAGCCGTGCCGCCCTCGGCCGTACCGTCGTTCTCTTCAACAGCGGCCTGGAGGCCCTGAACCGCGGCGGCACCGTCGAGGGTCCCGACGGCGCGCCCCTGAAGATCCGTCCCGTCCGCGGCGACGAGGCCCGCCGCGCCCTGTCCGGCGCGTCGGCCCTGTGGCTGCAGGTGGGCCTGCCCCTGTCCGACCTCGCGGCCGGCGAGTACTCGGTGTTCAGCGCCGCCGGACAGCAGGCCATCGACGACCTGCACGCCAACGCGTCCGAGCTGACCAGCCACCTGGCCGCCGTCGCGGCCGCCTGCGACCGCCCGGCGTCGACCGGCCGCATGGCCCAGGCCGCGCGCCTGCTGGCCCTGGCCTCGGCGCTGGCCCTGATCGGCACGCTCATCGTGCAGCGTCGCCTGGCCCGCCCCGCGAACGACGCGCCCAACGACGCCCCCGCGAGCCGGGGCCTGGCCCCGGCCGGCGCCGTCTCGCGCTACAGCGCCGAGCCCGCTTCGGCTTCGGTCGAGCGGCCCCGCCCGGTGCTGCCCAACCTGCCCTACAAGTCGCCCGTCGACTTCGAGGATGTCTCGGCCGCCGTCGACCAGGTCGCCGTGGACATGGGCACCATCGCCGCGAGCACCGACAAGATGAAGGCCGCCATCGACTCGGTCGGCGTCGCCCTGCAGGGCATGATCTACCGCCTGAACGACCTGGGTGACGACACCGCCGAGGGCTACCGCATGGTCCGCGGCGCCAACAACGCCGCCAGCTACACGACCCAGGTGGCGACCGAGCTGGCCGAGAGCGTGCGCGAGATGGGCCTCGTCATCGGCCGCGTGGGCCAGCTCGCCCAGCGCTGCCGGCAGACGGCCGCCGCCATCGACCAGGAGGCCGAGCAGACCGGCCGCACCGGCGCCTCGTTCACCGAGGCCGTGTCGGGCCAGGTCAAGGCGCTCGCGGCCCAGACCGCCAACGCCACCGCCGAGATCGAGCACACCGTGTCGGTGATGCTCAGCTCGACCCGCGAGTACGAGGAGTCGGTCGGGCAGATCCTCAAGCACATCAGCGCCATCCACAAGGTGAGCCAGAGCCTCGGCCAGCTGGTGCTCGACCCGCCGGCCTCGGTCGTGGTCGGCGCCCCGAGGCCGCGCACGCGCGTGCTCGAGCCCGCCGCGCCCGTGCAGGCGGCGGCCGCCGTCGATCCCGACGCGCTGCCGGAACCGACGCCGGCGCAGGTGGTCGAGCAGACCGCCGCCGCCATCGCGTCGGTGGCCGCACCCGCGCCGGCGGCCCCCGGAGCCGCGGCGCCGCCGCCGGTCGCCGACACCCCGCCGGCTCCCGTCGCCGCCGCCCCCGCGCCTCAGCCCGCGCCCGCGCCGGTGACCAGGCCCGTCTTCGACCAGGCCGAAGACGCGATGCCGGCCTACGTCAAGCCCAAGGTCACGTTCTCGCTGGACGACGGCGGGGCCGACACGCCGCCGCCGCCCGCGATCCCGACCGGGCAGGGCCAGGCTCCCGGCAAGACCAGCGTCTTCATGCTGCACCGGCCGCAGCCGGTGGCCGAGGCCGCGCCCGAGGCGCCGGCCCCGGTCGCCGCCTCCGCCGCACCGACCCCGGCGCCGGCGCCGGCGCCCGCCGCACCGGTCGCAGCCGCCGCGGCGCCAACGCCCGCTCCCGTGGCCGCGGCCACGGGCAGCTTCGAGGACACGATCGCCGCGGCGACGGCGACAGCGACGGTCGAGCCCGAGGCCGAGGCCGAGGCGGAGCAGCCCGCGGCCGCGCCGACGACGAACATCTTCATGCTCAGCGACCCGAAGCAGACGCCCAAGCCCCGCATGAAGGGCTAGGCTTCTTCGGGTTGATCGTGAACCCGGGCCGGGCCAACCGGTCCGGGTTCGTGTATCATGGCCCCACCCGCAGCCCCGCATCACCGCCCCACGTCCGCGCCCCCGGGAGGCCCCATGGACGCCGCCGAGTTCCGCCGCCACGGCCACGAGATCATCGACTGGATCGCCGCATACCTCGAAACCAACGAGCAGCTGCCGGTCATGGCCCGCACCGAGCCGGGGTCGATCGCCGCCGCGCTGCCCGCGCAGGCGCCCGAGCGCGGCGAATCGATGGACGCGGTCATGGAGGACTTCCACCGCCTGATCCTGCCGGGCATCACGCACTGGAACCACCCGCGCTTCTTCGCCTACTTCCCCGCCAACAACAGCTACCCGTCCATCCTGGGCGAGCTGCTGTCGGCGGGCCTGGGCGTCAACGCGATGCTGTGGCAGACCAGCCCCGCGGCCACCGAGCTCGAGCAGGTGGTCATGCGCTGGCTGGCGCAGCTCGTGGGCCTGCCCGCGGGCTTCCACGGCTGCATCCAGGACACGGCCTCCACCGCGACCCTGACCGCCCTGGTGTGCGCGCGCGAGCGCAGCACCGGCTTCCTGGTGGGCACCGAGGGCTTCGCGGGCGCCGACCGCCTGCGCATCTACACCTCGCGCGACGCCCACAGCTCGGTCATCAAGGGCGCGCGCATCGCCGGCTTCGGCGACGACAACGTGGTGCTGGTGGACGTCGACGCCAACCGCGCCATGGATGTCGAGGACCTCGAGCGGCGCATCCGCGCGGACCGCGCGGCGGGCTACGAGCCCTGCTGCATCGTCGCCACCGTGGGCACCACCAGCACGACGGCCGTCGATCCGGTGCACGCCATCGGCCTGGTGGCCCAGGGCCACGACCTGTGGCTGCACGTGGACGCGGCCCTGGCCGGCACCGCGGCCATCCTGCCGGACCGGCGCTGGATCCTCGACGGCATCGAGCGCGCCGACTCGCTGGTCTTCAACCCCCACAAGTGGATGTTCACCAACTTCGACTGCTCGGCCTGGTACGTGAAGGATCCCGCCCACCTCGAGCGCACCATGTCCATCGACCCCGAGTACCTGAAGACCAACCAGGACGGCGTCGTGCGCAACTTCCGCGACTGGGGCGTGCCCCTGGGCCGCCGCTTCCGCGCGCTGAAGCTGTGGTTCGTGCTGCGCACCTTCGGCGCCGGGCGCCTGCGGGAGATGGTCGCGGCGCACCTCGAGCTGGCCCAGGAGTTCGCCGGCTGGATCGACGCCGCCGACGGCTGGGAGCGCACCGCGCCCGTGCCGCTGAACACGGTCTGCTTCCGCCTGGCGCCCGCGGGCGCCGACCTCGAGACCTGCAACCGCCTGAACAAGGCGCTGCTGGACCGGGTCAACGCCGAGGGCACGACCTACATCACGCTGACGAAGCTCGACGGCCTGGTCACGCTGCGCCTGGCCATCGGCCAGACCAGGACCGAGCGTCGCCACGTCGTCGAGGCCTGGGACGTGCTGCAGCGGCTGGGGCGCGAGGCGGCCGCCGGCTGATTTCCCGCGCGCCGCGCCGATCCGTGCTATGCTTGGGTGGGAGCAGGCACTCCGGCCCCCCGGGGCCCAGCAAGGACCGTCGCCATGCGCATGCCGATCATCGCTCTCGTCGCCGTGCTCGCGATCGCGGCCCGTCCCGCCGCCGCCGCCGAGCACCACGTACCCGATGACCACGCCACCATCGCCGCCGCCCTTGCCGCCGCCGCCGGCGGCGACTCGGTCGTCGTCGCGGCCGGCACCTGGTTCGAGCACGACCTCGTGCTGCCGTCGGGCGTCACGCTGCGCGGGGCGACCGGCGATCCCGCCGACGTGGTCATCGACGCCCAGCGCCTGGCCCGCTGCCTCTACGGCGCCGCGCTGGCCGCCGGCACGCGGCTCGAGGACCTGACCCTGCAGAACGGCCTGCCGGCCTGGGGCGCCACGCCGCACAACGCGTGGGGCGCGGGGCTGATGGTCGACACCGGCGACCTCGCCGTCACGCGCTGCGTGTTCCGCGGCAACGAGACTGCCGTGGGCGGCGGCGCCTTCGTCACCGGAACAGGCTCGCCCACGTTCACCGACTGCCTGTTCGACGCGAACACCGCCACCGAGTCGGCGGGGCTGCGGCTGGGCGGCGCCTGCACGCCCACGGTGCGCGGCTGCTCCTTCCGCGGCGCCGACAGGTGCATGGCCGGCGGCGGGATGACCTGGTCCGGCGCCGGCACCGCCACGGTGGTCGACTGCCTGGTCGAGGACAACGCGGTCTGGGAGACGGCGGGCGGGGTCGAGGTGCTGGGCAGCGCCGCGCGGCTCGTCATGACCGGCTGCACCCTGCGCGGCAACTCGGCGGACATCGGCGGGGCCGGCCTGTACGTGGGCAACGGCGCCCGGGCCGTGGTCACCGACTGCACCATCACCGCAAACTCCGCGGGCGACTACGGCGGCGGCGTGGTCGTCTCGTGGTCGAGCCTGCTGGAGGCCGCGAACACGACCGTCGCCGGCAACACCGCCCCCGACGGCCCGGCGGGCTACGTCGGCTCGACCGGCGCGGCCGTGCTGACCTGCTGCGACGCCGATCCCGCCGGCTGGTCCGGCACCGGCACGATCACCTTCATCGACGACGGCTGCGGCGTGGACCGGGCGCCCGCCTCGTGGGGCGGCATGCAGGCGCTGTTCCGCTGATGGCCGCGACCTCGGGAAACGCGAAGGCCCCGCCGTCGCCGGCGGGGCCTTCCGCTGTCCGCTCCGGACGGGACGCGGCCTAGGCCTTGTCCCACTTCCGGCTGTTGTTGACCATGCCGCTGACCGCGATCAGCATCGCCACCACCAGCGCGAAGACATACACCCACGACGGCACCTTCGCGGCGTCGCCCTGGGCATAGCTGTGCAGGCCGGTCAGGAAGTAGTTCACGCCGAAGTAGGTCATCACGACCGAACCCACGGCCGCCGTCGCCAGCGCCGCGCTCAGCCAGGCCGACTTCAGCTTCGGGATGAACCGGAAATGCAGCACCACGGCGTACACCAGGATGGTCACCAGCGACCAGGTCTCCTTGGCGTCCCAGCCCCAGTAGCGGCCCCACGACTCGTTGGCCCACACGCCGCCCAGCAGCGTGCCGATCGACAGCAGGCCCAGGCCGGTCACCATCACGTGGTAGTTGATGTTGTCCAGGGTCTTGATGGCGTCCTTGACGTTGTCGCGGCCCGGCTTCTTCAGCATGTAGAGCACCAGGATGAGCGCCCCGATCAGCGCCGACAATCCCAGGAACCCGTAGCTCGAGGTGATGATGGTCACGTGGATGTTCAGCCAGTAGCTGACCAGCACCGGCACCAGCGGCCCGATGGCCGGGTCGAAGGTCGACAGCATCGACACGCCCAGGATGACCGTCGTCAGCAGTCCGCCCAGGGCCGCCGGCACGCCCATGCGGAACACCAGCTCGAACACCAGGCCCGCCAGCGCGACCGCCAGGCTGATGAACAGCAGCGACTCGTGGCCGTTGGACAGGGGCGCGCGGCCCGAGGCGATCCAGCGCAGCACGTAGGCGTAGATGGACATGCCGAAGGCCACCGCGTACATGAGCACGCCCAGGGTGTAGAACGGGTTGCGGTAGCTCAGGCGCGCGCCGTGGTTGCGGAACAGGTTCACGATGTACACGATCATCAGCACGCCGAAGGCGCCCAGGTAGGGCAGCATGGCCCACGAGAAGATGTGGCCGCGGTTGTACTGCAGCTCGGCCGCCATGCGGGCCTTCGACGGCAGCACCATCGCGCCGAACTCGTGCTGCAGCGCGTCGGTCTCGGTGATGCCCTGCATCATCACCTGGTTGTTGCCCGTGCGCACGCCCTCGGCCAGGTCGGCGAAGGCCTTGCTGTAGCGCTCGGCCTGGTCGGCATCCAGCCGCGGCGTCACGGTCTGGATGTCCTGCCAGGTGTGGTTCTCGTCACCCGGGATGGGGAACATGCGCAGCGACGCGCCGCGGAACGTGTGGTTCAGCAGGTTCGCGCGCTCGTCGAACGAGATCAGCTTGCGCTGCAGCTTGCTGCGCTCGCGGTCCGGCGTGCGGTGCGCCTCGTCCACGGCGTCGGCCAGCTTGTAGCGGCCGTTGGCGTCCACCAGGCTGGCCAGCGACACGTGCGTGGTCGCCTGGTCGACGCCCAGCAGGTCCTTCATGCCGGGGAATTTCACCGAGATCAGCGGCTTGTCCCACCAGAACGACGGGTTCAGCGACCAGCTCAGGTACTGGTCCACGGGCTCGCGGCCCTCGAACTTCGTGCGCTTGGCGATCTTCATCACCATCTCGCGCGACAGGGTGTCCAGCGGCTTCATGCGGCCGCGGAAGTCCTGGATGATCAGCCGGCTGGCCGCCTCGCGCGCCGGGTCGGACAGCGTCACGAAACCGGTGCTCGCGGCGTGGATGTGCCCGTCGTCGGCGCCGTGGTCATGGCCGTCGTCGGCCTGCGCGTGCGCCGTGCCGGCCAGGCCCGCCATCAGCAGGCCCGCCAGGGCCAGCGCCACCGACACGGGGGTGCCCTCGTCGCCGGCGCCGCCCCGCTTGCGGCGCGGCCAGATCAGGTCCTTGGCCAGGATCAGGATGAAGCCCAGCGAGATCAGCCCGTAGCCGAAGTACGTCGGCCACTTGCCCGGATCATGGTTCACCGACAGCACGGTGCCCTTGCGGTCCGGGTCGTAGGACGACTGGAAGTGCTTGCTTCCGCGGTGGGTGAGCGGGTGGTTCATGTAGATGTGCACCTTCCTGCCCTCGATGCCCTGGGCCTGGTCGGTCAGCGACACGTAGCTCTCGTAGGTGGCGGGGTTGTCGCTGCCCGGGTAGGTCTGCAGGACGAAATCGTCCAGATGCAGCGCGTAGTCGACCGGGATGCGCACGGCGCCGAACTCCAGCTTCACCCGCTGCCCGCCGAGCGTCACCGACTCGGGGCTGCGGTTCTTCTGGCAGATGGCCGACGCCTCGTTGCCCTGGTCGTCGCGGATCACGATGCGCGCCGCGGCGGGGGCGTTGGAGTCCTGGCTCAGGGCGGGAGCCATGACCACCGAACCCCACACCTCGATCGGCACGAGCTTGAAGTTCTCGACATCGTTCTTGTACAGCACCGACGGACGCAGCTCGAACTCGGTCCCGGCCGGGATGTCGGCCTGGTCGCCTTCGGCCATGTCCATCGCCTCGAGGTCGAAGGACGCCCGCGCGCGCACGCCCGTGGCGCCGCCGGGGGCGAACTCGATCCCCGCGGAGACCTGGTACAGCACGTCCAGGTCGGCGAACTCCTCCTCGGCGCCCCCGTGCCCCATGCTGAAGTCGGGATGGTGCGCGAAGAGGACCTTCTCGCCGCGGCGGCCGTCGGGCGCCGTCACGTCGAGCTTGACCATGGGGTTGCGCAACGGGCCATCGGCCGACGACGGCGCCCCCACCTTGAAATCGGTCTGGAATTCCTTCACCGCGAAGGTCCACCCGTTGCACTCGTGCACGCCGTCGGCGGGCCAGGCCAGCGGGAAGTCGCAGTGGTGGCCGTCGATGTGGATGCGGATCTCGCCCAGCTTGGCCGAGGTCATCGCGCCGCCGAAGTCGCCGTCGACGAAGCGGGCGTCGACCTCGCCGATGTTGGCCGACTCGCCCTGCATCATCGTCTTCTGCACCAGGTTGCCCATCTCGCGCACGCCGTAGGCGAAGGCCGCGGGACCGCCGGGGCCCTCCATCAGCTTCTCCTCGAAGAACGGCCAGTACTCGGTCATGCCCAGGTCGTAGCTGCGGCCGCCGAGCTGCACCTTCTTGAAGATCGGCTTCATGCCCATGCGGTAGGGCCGCACCGGGAACGAGGCCAGCTCGTCGCCGATCTGGGCCTGCACGTGGCTCTTGTCCGAGTAGATGAAGTCGGTGGTCTGCCCCTCGCGGATGGGCATGATGCCCTCGTACCCGAAGTAGCGCGTGATGCCCGCGCTCACCAGGATCACCACGATGGCGATGTGCACCAGGACGAAGCCGGTCTGGCGCGGCTCGTAGGGCCAGCGCTTGAAGAACAGCAGCGTCATGTTGATCGTCAGCAGCGCGAGCAGGATCTCGAACCAGCGCGCGCCGTAGATGACGGCGTAGGCCCCGTCCCGGCCCCACGAGCTCTCGAAGAAGGTCGCATAGCCGATGGCGATCGCGAACAGCGACATCAGGACGGCGCTGAGCTTCAGGGAGGTGAGGAAGGCGACGACGGGATTCTTGAAGAAGCCTTGCACGGTGACCATCCGGGTTCCGGGGCCCGCGACCGGCCGCGGGGCGCGGTCGTTGCGATGCCCCAATCAGTTACCAGAGCGGATTCGTGGGAGAAATATAGTCCCCGGCTCCGGGCGGCGCTTGAAAAACTTTGCCGGCCGCAGGTTCCCGCCGTCGGCGAAGGTGGACGCCGGGCGGGGTTGGGGATAGATTCTGCGAACGCGTTTCAATGAACCCGATCCTGAAAGGTCCCTCTCATGGCCAACCGCTTCCGCCTGTCCCTGGCCGCGGCCGTCGCGGCCCTGCTCCTGGCCGCCGCCGGCCCCGCCGCGGCTCTCGACCTGGGCGGCCACGACCGCGACGGCACCGTGATCGGACTGAACTTCGGCTCGGGCTGGAGCAAGCTGGCGTTCACCGGCAGCGACGGCTCGGACTACGAGACCGGCACCGAGCTGGCCTTCACCGGCGGCATCAACGTCGGCTGGGCCCGCAACGACAACCTGATCGGCTCCATCGGCATCTACGGCTGGAAGGAGTCCTACGCCCAGAACCTGACACCGATCTCGGTGACCACGTTCCACTTCTTGGGCGAGGTGTCGTGGTTTCCCCGCGGCGAGGGCTTCTGGCTCAAGGGCGGCGCCGGCTGGGGCACCCTCGACGTGGACGCCGTGCTGCCCCAGGAGCGCGTCATCTACCAGAAGGGCGGCTTCACGTGGTCGGCCGGCGCGGGCTACGAGTTCCGGGTCGCCGACACCGCGGCCATCGGCATCCAGTACGACTACCGCGAGGTGCGGGTCGGCCAGTTCGAATTCCTGGACAACACCGTCGCCAAGACCCACAGCCTCACCTGCAGCCTGCGTTTCTACATGATGTAGGATCCCCCGGGGACGCCGGCGGCCGTCGGCGTCCCCGATTTCATCCACCCCTGAGGCAAACCCTTACTCCAGACGCACCTGGCCAAGGACGCCGCCCCGCTGCGCCCGTGCCTGCGTGACACCCACCATGTCACACTTCTATGATAAATCATCAAATCAAGTGACAACCAACCACCACAAGAAGGCACTGGACATCACAAGAAGTGGCTAGACCAAAAATCTCTTGACCTTTGAATATCCCGAGTGATAGTCTCCATCGGTTGACACGACGCGTCCGCCCCGCGGGCGCTGGGGATAAACACCCGGGACCCTCCGTCCCCACCCAGGAGCGGCCATGCCTTCGCACCCGACGCGTTGGGCCCATCTCGCCCTTGCTCTCCTGTTCCTGTTCACGGCGGTCGCCCAGCCCGCGTTGGCCCGCCCCGGCGTCGAGCTGTACGAGGACTGCGAGGGCGACCCTGGCGACGGCGTGCTCGACCCGGCCCAGGTCGCCTCGGGATGGAAGCCCGGCGCTGCGGCCACGGTCAGCGACGCCGACGGTGTCGACCGCCCCGTGTACCTGCTGCCGATCGTGCTTCTGCCCGGCAGCGCCCCGGTCGCCGTGATCATGATCTCCCCGGTCGAGGGCCGCTTCGGCGCCCTGCCCTGGCGGCTGATCCCCGCGGGGAGGTGGCACGATGCGCGCTGACCTGCCTCGCTCCGACCGGACCGCGGCCGCCCGCGCGGCGACGCCGCCGACCGCGCTGCGGACGGCGCCCGAGCCGCTGGCCACGGCCCGCGAACTGTACCGCCAGGGGCGCAGCGACGATGCCCTGGCCCGCATCGACGACCTGCTGGCGGCCGGCGGTCCCGACACCGCCGCGGCCCGCCGCGACGCGGCGCTGCTGAAGGCCTGGTGCCTGCTCGAGCGGCGCGACAACGACGGCTGCCTGGCCTGGCTGGCCGAGGCCGAGCAGGCCGGCCTGCTGGACGAGCACGACCTGGGTGCGCGCATCCTGCGCTGGAACGTGCTGCTGTTCCACGAGCACCACGCCGAGGTCGCCGAGGCCGTGACCGCGGCCCTGGCCGAGGTCGCGGACCACCCCTCGCTCGAGCACGCCGAGCTGCGCCTGCTGCTGGGCGCGGCCCTGCGCTGGCTCGGCCGTCCGGGCGACGCGGTGGCCCACGTCGACTATGCCTGTTCGGCGTTCACCGTGTTGGGCGAGCCCGGTCGCGCCGCGGTGGCCGCGAACTTCCTGGGCTGGACCTGCCTGTCCCAGGGCGCCCTGGCCGACGCCCGTCGCTGGTTCGAGAAGGCCCTGTCCCTGAACACCGCCCTGGCCGCCCGCATGCGCACGGCGCAGAATTACCAGAACCTCGCCATCGTCTGCTACAAGCAGGGCGACTACGAGGCCGCGGCCGAGCTCCTGCACAAGGAGCTGGCCATGGTGGACGGGCGCCTGGACATGATCTCCCGCGCGCGCATCGCCCTGGGCAACGTGCTGCGGCTGCAGGGCCGCTGGGACGAGGCGCGGCGGCAGCTGGCCGAGGCCCACGCCGCGGCCGACGAGGCCGGCCTGGCCCGCGAGCAGGCCCTGGCCCTGGAGTTCATGGGCGACGTGCTGCGCGACGAGGGCCGCCCCGCCGAGGCCCGCCGCTTCTACGAGCGCGGCATGGCCGTGGCCCACGCCCTGGCGCCCCGCGGCGACCTGGTCATGGAGCTGCGCCGCCGCGAGGGCGAGTGCCTGGACCGCGAAGGCCGACACGAGGACGCCCTGGCCGTGCTGAACAACGCCCGCGAGCTGTGCGAAGTGGTCGGCGACGCCTTCGAGACGGCCGTCACCCTGCGCTGCCTGGGCGTGAACGCCGCCAACCTCGGGCGCTGGCCGCTGGCCGTGCGCCTGCTGGACGAGGCCCTGCTGGGCCTGCGCCGCCTGCAGGCCCGCCACGAGCAGATGATCGCCGCGATGCAGGCCGCCCGCGTGCTGCTGCGCTGGGCCGACACCGGCAGCGTCGCCTCGCGTGCCGCCGCCCTGGTCGAGGACGCCTGGAACCATGCGCTGGTGGCCCACCGGCTGGACCGCGAGCTCGAAGGCACCCCGCTGTCGGTCGAGATCGGCGAGCTGGTGAACGAGCTGGCCCGCCGCCGCGTGGGCGGCGACGACGAGCGGCCGCGCCCGGCGGCGCCCGGCGGCGTCGGACCCTTCTCGCTGCAGCGCGCCCCGTCGTCGCGCGTGGTGGCCGTGTCGGCGGCCATGCGCCAGGTGCTGCGCCGCTGCGACGGGTTCGCCGCCTACGACGGGCCCGTGCTCATCCACGGCGAACCGGGCTCGGGCAAGGGCCTGCTGGCCCGCCGCATCCACGAGACGAGCCCGCGCAGCGCGCGGCCCTACGTGGTGGTGCACGGCGCGGCCACGCCGGGGCCGGCGCTGGCCCGCGAGCTGTTCGGCGAGATCGACGCCCGCGGCGCCACGCGGGGCCTGATTGAGCGGGCCCAGGGCGGCACGCTCGTCGTCACCGGCATCGAGCGCCTGCCCGAGGCGGTGCAGGAACGCCTGCAGCAGCTGGTGCGCGAGGGCACCTGGCGGCCGCTGGGCGGCACGCGCGACCGCCGGGCCGACGTGCGCCTGATCGTCACCAGCGCCCGCGACCTGGGGCGGCTGGCCGATCCGGGGGTGCTGCGCCCGGACCTGTACTTCCGCCTGCGGCTGATGACCGTCAGCGTGCCGCCGCTGCGCACGCGCCCCGAGGACGTGCTGCCCCTGCTGGACCACCTGCTGACCCGGCTCGAAGGCGCGGTGCTGAACGCCCGCACGGTCTTCGACGCCGCCGGCCTGCAGGCGTTGGCCGCACATCCCTGGCCCGGCAACGCGGCCGAGCTCGAGACCCTCGCGCAGCAGGCCTGGCTGCAGCGCGACCTGGGCCGGCCCCTGACCCTGGTGGGCGTCGAGCGCGACGGCGTGCCGTCGCTGGAGTTCGCGGAGATGGCCTCGGCCCGGCAGCTGGGCCCGCGCCCGCGCAGCCACGCGTCGGGCCTGACCTGGGACACGCTCAACGGCCTGATCGCACGGGCCGGCGGCAACAAGGCCCGCGCCGCACGGCAGCTCGGCGTCTCGAGGGTCACGCTGTACCGCTGGCTCAGCCAGCTCGATCCGCAGCAGTCCTGATGGCAGGGCCGGCGGCCGGGTGCGCTCCGGCCGCCGGCCCGCCTTGACACCCCGCGCCGCAGCTTCGACAATCGCACGATGATCAACCGCATGACGTCCGCCGTGCACCGCTTCCTGCCCGCCGTCCTGCCGGTGCTGCTGGCGCTGGCCGTCTACGGCGGCGCCGGGCGCCTGGGCTTCGTGAACCTCGACGACGACCAGTACGTGTACGAGAACCCCCGCGTGCTCGGCGGCCTGACCGGCGACGACGTCCGCTGGGCGCTGACCACCGGCCACCAGGGCGTGTGGATCCCGGCGACCTGGATCTCGCTGCAGGCCGACGCCGCACGCGGCCAGGGCGCGCCCGCCGCGTTCCATCGCACCAACCTGCTGCTGCACCTGGTGAACGTGCTGCTGGTGTTCGCACTGGTGCGCTCGCTGACCGGGGGCCGCTGGCGCGCCGCGGCGGTGGCGGCGGTGTTCGCGGTGCATCCGTTGAACGTCGAGGCGGTGGCCTGGATCACCGCGCGCAAGGACCTGCTGATGGCCGGCTGGAGCCTGGCGGCCATCCTCTGCTGGCGCCTGGCCGACGCGCGCTGGACCCGCCCGTGGGCCTGGGCCGCGCTCGCCTGCGCCGTGGTCGCGCTGGCCTCGAAGCCGCAGGCCGTGGCCCTGCCGGTGGCGATGGTGCTGGCGGCGGGCTGGCGCGACGACGACCGCTGGACCTGGCGCGCGCTGGGCCGCGACGTGCTGGCGGTGTTGCCGTTCTTCGCGCTGGCGGCGGGCGCCGCCGTCACCGCGGTGAAGCTGGCCCACGGCGAGGCCTTCGGCGCCATCACGCCCGTGCCCTTCGGCGAGCGCTTCGCCGACGGCGTCGGCTTCCTGTGGCGGCACGTCGTGAAGCTGGCGTACCCGTCGCCGCTGGCGCCCGTCTATCCCGTGGCCCACCTGCACACGGCCCCGGCCTGGGCGGGCGCGTTGGCATTCCTCGCGTTCTCCATCGGCCGGCAGGCCGTGGTCATGCGCCGCCGGTGGCCGGCCCTGGCCTTCGGCTGGCTGTGGTTCGTGGCCTGGATCATCCCCACCCTGGGCCTGGTGCAGGGCGGGCAGTTGCCCATGGGTGACCGCTACACCTACGTGGCGATGATCGGCATCCTCGTGGTGGTGGCCGACGCGGGCGCGGCCGCGATGAACCGCCGGCGCGCGACGGCGGCGCCGCTGGCGATCCTGCTGGTGGTCGTCGTGGTGCTGGGCGGCTGGCAGGCGCGGCGGCAGCTGGCCTGGTGGAAGGACCCGGTCAGCCTGTGGACCCACACCTTGGCCGTGACCCGCGACAACGCGCTGGCGCACCAGAACCTGGCGGTGGTGCTGGACGAGCAGGGCCGCTCGGCCGAAGCGCTCGGGCACCTCGAGGCCGCCCTGGCCATCCGGCCCCAGAGCCGCACGCACTACAACGCCGGCAACGCGCTCCTGAACCTGGGCCGCTCGGCCGAGGCCGAAGAGCAGTACCGGCAGGCGCTGGCGCTGAACCCGGGGCTGGTCGAGGCCGCGCTGAACCTGGGCTCGCTGCTGGGCGCCCAGGGCCGCCTGGACGAGGCGCGCACGGTGCTGCGGCAGGCCGAACAGCGCGCGCCCGACTTCGCGCCGCTGCAGTTCAACCTCGGCCTGGTGGCGTGGCTGGCCGGCGACACCGCCGAGGCCCGCGCGCGCTGCGAGCGCACGCTGGCGCTGGACCCCTCCCACGCCAAGGCCCGCGAGCTGCTGGGGCAGCTGCCGCCGCGTTGAGTCCCGTCGCCCGCGACGACGAAGCCCCGGAATGATGAAGCCCCCGGAGCCGTCGGCTCCGGGGGCTCCTTCGTCGTGGCGGATGCCGCCTAGCGCAGCGCCATCTTGGCGGCCGTGAAGGTCTGGCCGCTGTTCACCGAGCCATCCGACTTGGCGAACGGACCGGTCCACGTGAAGTCGGCATAGCCCGAACCGCTGCCCCGCAGCTGCAGCGAGTAGCGCCGCGGCGTCGAGGACGACTCGGTGATGCCGATGTCCGTGGACGCCTGCCCCGCCGCCGGACCGTTGGCCGCGGTGAAGCTGCCGCCGTAGCTGAGGAACTGCACCACCTGCCCGGCGTCATCCACCAGGGCGATGCCATCGGGGTTGCCGTTCTGCAGCCCGCTGTAGGCGATGGACTTCGTGCCGAAGCCGCCCTGCTGGTTGGCCAGGGTGCCCGACAGCGACTTCGTGGCGTAGGACGCCCCGTTGGCGCCGTTGTAGGCCACGATCGTCCAGCCCGTCAGGTCGGTGCCCGCCGTGCCGGCCACCTCGACGAACTCGTCGCGGTCGGTGCCCGAGTTGTCGTAGTGGAACTCGTTGATCCACACGGCGGCCGCCGGCGGCGGCGGCGGCGCGTCGACGGTGACCGTCGCGGTCGCGCTGTCCTGGGCGCCATCGTCGTCGGTGACCGTCAGCGTGGCCGTGTACGTGCCCGCCGCGGCATAAGCATGGCCGGGGTTGGCCGCGGTGCTGGTGCCGCCGTCGCCGAAGCTCCACGCCCAGGCGACGATCGTGCCGTCGCTGTCGCCCGAACCCGCCGAGCTGAACGCGATGGTCGCACCCTCGAGCCCGCTGTAGGGCCCGTTGGCCACGGCGCTGGGCGCCTGGTTCGGCACCGTGACCGTGACCTGGGCGGTGGCCGTGTCCTGGGCGCCGTCGTCGTCGGTGACCGTCAGCGACGCGGTGTAGCTGCCGGCCGCCGCGTAGGCGTGGCCGGGGTTGGCCGCGGTGCTGGTGCCGCCGTCGCCGAAGCTCCACGACCAGGCGACGATCGTGCCGTCGCTGTCGCCCGAGCCCGCCGAGCTGAACGTGATGGTCGCACCCTCGAGCCCGCTGTACGGGCCGTTGGCCACGGCGCTGGGCGCCTGGTTCGGCACCGTGACCGTGACCTGGGCCGTGGCGGTGTCCTGGGCGCCGTCGTCGTCGGTGACCGTCAGCGACGCGGTGTAGCTGCCGGCCGCCGCGTAGGCGTGGCCCGGGTTGGCCGACGTGCTGGTGGCGCCGTCGCCGAAGCTCCACGACCAGGCGACGATCGTGGAGCTTCG
>Ga0116152_10001128_pt1 | contig 21900 bp, 27 predicted proteins | sample AD_UKC119_MetaG_FD_89894 | JGI IMG/M metagenome (GOLD analysis project Ga0116152, IMG submission 89894) | Active sludge microbial communities of municipal wastewater-treating anaerobic digesters from Hong Kong - AD_UKC119_MetaG | ecosystem: Engineered > Bioreactor > Anaerobic > Digestate...
TAATACTATTTCAAACTAACAGATAGGTCTACAATTCGGTTAACACTGTTTTAGTCTACTTCTGAAAGTATTGATTTTTCTGCATAGTGGCGGTTTAGTTATCATCCTGCCACCCCGACAAAATTAATAATCAAATATCATCAAAACCTTGGTAATCGCAAGATTATCGAGGTTTTATGGTTTTTAGGGAATCATAAAATTTGATATTATTTGATTAAATAAGTGACCTATTCGGTTACCATTTAATAATAAATAAAAAGGTAACCGAATTCTTGATTTGACTTTCGTCGATAAACCATTGTTTAATTAAAGACGAAAGAAATGAAAACTTCAACCACTTTTAGTATTCTATTTTGGTTAAAACTATCAAAAGCCAAAAATGGAAAAGCACCGCTTTATGCTCGTATAACTGTAAATGGTAAGAGAGTAGAAATCAGCCTTAAAAGAAAAGTTAAAATTGAATACTGGAGTTCTGCCAAGAACAAAGTAAAAGGCACCAATCAAGAGGCTCGAATTATCAATGAATTTTTAGACCAGGTATCTTCTGAATTGCATCAAGCAAAAAATGAGTTGAAATCTGAAGGTAAAATAATTTCAGCGCAGACAGTTAAAGCCCGATATTTAAAGGAGGATGAGCAAAACTATTTGTTAAGTGACATTATAAAATATCATAATGAAGATATGGTAGGTAAACTCAAATGGGGTACTCAAAAAAATTACTTTACTACGCAAAGTTATATAACAGACTTCTTATTTGTTAAGTATAAAGTAACCGATATGTATTTAAAGCAACTGGATTATAATTTGATTTTAAAGTTTGAGAAGTATTTAAGAAGTCATGCTCCTACAGACCACCAAAAGCCTATGGGAAATAATACAGTCATGAAACATATAGAGCGCTTTCGTAAAATGATAACGCTTGCTTATAAATTAGAGTGGATTGAAAGAGATCCTTTTATAAACTTTCAATCCAAGTTTGAAAAAGTTGAAAGAGGTTTTTTAACGGAATTAGAATTGCTGTCAATTGAGGAAAAATACTTTTCAATTGAAAGATTACAATTGGTTAAAGATTTGTTCATTTTTGCTTGCTATACAGGATTAAGCTATATAGATGTTGTTAACCTTACTGAAAATGACTTAAATTACGGTATAGATGGTGAATTATGGATAATTATGAAGCGTGGAAAGACTAACAATCCATTAAGAATTCCAATTTTACCTAAAGCGTTAGAATTAATTGAAAAATACAAAAGGAATTTAAAGTCCGTAGCAAATGGAACAATATTTCCTAAAATGTCAAATCAAAAGCTAAATGCATATCTCAAGGAAATAGCCGATTTGTGTGAAATAAGAAAAAACTTAACATTCCACTTGGCCCGTCATACATTTGCAACCACAGTTACTTTAAGCAATGGAGTTCCCATAGAAACAGTTTCAAAATTATTAGGACATTCAAGAATCTCTACTACTCAAATTTATGCTAAAGTTATTGAGCGAAAAGTAAGCGAGGACATGAGACTTCTAAAATCCAAAATTGGAAAAAAAGAAATCTCATCTAATTTAAATAGGGATATAGGTTAATCTTGAGTGTTTTTTAAGTGAATTAAATACTGATTGATGGTCATTTAAAATTATAACATGATTTTTGTAAGTAATAATATTATCTATCTTTATTAACATAAAATATAATTCTATATCAAAAGATAGAATTAAATAAAACTTAAAAGCATGGACTCACAGATTTTATTAGCTTTTACTACGGTTTCACTTGGGGCTTTTTTAGGTGCACTTGGTAACAAGCTTGTAACACACAATTCGCAAACAAGATGGAAATGGGCATTTTATGTATTAGGAATATTATCAGTAATATTTAGTGTTTTTTATTTTATAGTAGTTGATTCATTTGTGACTGCGGATTATGCTTATTTGATTATTTTATTTACTTCGGGTATTTTCTTAATTATCTTCACAAGAAAATTTCTGGATAAAAAGTATGTTTATAAAACTTCTGAATTAGACCCTATTGTCAACTCTTTCACAACCTCGGCCGATACTTCAGAAATTAAATTGTTCGGTGGAGATTTGAATTTCTTTGGCAATACTCCTAACGATATGGATGCAAATAGTCAATACAATCATTTAAAATCCATTGCTTTCAAGAAAGTATCAATACTTTGCGAAACTCCTGGAGATATTTACACAAAAATTAGATATGGAAAAATTTTACATGATATGGGGAATGCTGAATTGAGGTTCTACAATCCTAATGAAGCAGATTTAAGAATTAGAGGAAGGTTAAAAACATTACAAGGGGTTGAAAAGCTATTGATATATTCTAAAATAGAATCAAAAAAATATCATGCAATTGAAACCGATACTGCAAACTCTAATGGAGCTCTTTACAACAATATTTGGAAATTAGCCTGGTCATTGGCAAATAAACTTAAATCGAAAGAAAGGGAAGAATTAATAAACCTAATTGAGTCTAATTAAAAAGTTTATTTGGTTAAGTTAGCAAGCAAAAACTTTTTCTCCAGAATCACAAAAAGTACAGATGATTTTTTTAACACCATTAATGTAATCCTTAATATACTTTCTTTTGTAGACTAAAATATACGACGGATGGTGAATAGGTACAAAATATGTATTTTCTAACTGATAGGTATTATAATCAAAATCAGATCCAAGGTTTCCTAACGAAAATCCATATTTTTTTAATGTGAAGTCTGCGACTTGTCTGCCTAATAAAAATATTAATCTAGGGCTATGATCATTAATTTCATTAATTAAATTCGGAAAACATTTATCCATTTCTTTAAGCTCTGGATATCTTATTTTGTTTTCATTTAGGGGCAAGCATTTAACCACATTAGTTTTAAAAAAAGTGATATTTGAATCACATACAGCTTCAATGTCGCTAATTAGTTTTCCGGATTTTGTTGAAGGTGATAAGGGAATATTTTTTTTATCGTTATCATCAATTTGAACTGCGGATAAACCAACCCAAAAAACGTCGGCATTTTGTTTGAAATCACTTAAAGGAAATTGATTTAAATACAGTTTACAAGACTTACATTGCCTTGAGGTTTCTGGATTTATTTGTGTGTCGTAAACTTTCAAACAGCTTGGTTGAGTTAAGTTCGGTTGTCTTGCAAATATATGAATGTAAAACATCTAAACCAACTTTTGAAAAATTACAACTATGGAAGTTGAATTGAATCCGTTTGACCATGTTCGATAGATCCTCGTTTGGTATAATTGATTTAACCTCTGAAGCATCAAATCCTCTATCTAAAATTTCATGGTATAATGCAGTTCCATGATATGGCCGATATTGAAATACTGAAGTTCTAAAATGAACACCACATTCTGAAGCGATTTCAGAGAGCCTTAAAGCCAAATTATAGGTTAATTCCATATCATCTAGAGTCTCGTTGGGGAAACCATAGATAAAATAAGCTTTTATACTTATGCCGGCTTTTAGCACTTTACTCAAATTTTGAATAATTAATTCCGGGTTATTAGTTTTATTAATGGATTTAAGTATTGTTGGAGAACCAGATTCAACACCAATAAAGAGTTCTTCACATCCACTGCTTTTCATTCCGATAAGATCTTCAATACTCACATTCCTAAAGGTTTGAACGTGTGCCATAGATCTCCATTTCAATTGGAATGGATTAAATACTTTAGTTGCATAAAGTACATGTTTGGCACGTTTTAAAAACAAATCATCTAATACGCGTATTGACGTTACTTCAGGAAATTCATTAACTATTTGCTGCAACTCTTTTTGTACAGATTCAATGTTGCGTTCCCGGGTTCCAAAATCTTTGTTCATTGAATAAGCTGCAGCACAAAAAGAACAATTAAATATGCAGCCTCTACTGGTAACAATATTAGCCTCTTTAAAACCTAGTGGATGAATAACAGGCTCGTTAATAAAAAAGGTTCTGTCTAAATTTAAGTTATCTATGTCTTTCACATAATATTTAGAATGGCTGTCAACCTTAAAAACACGTTTATTATTATGGATTTCTATGGGGTTTTCAATTAGTTTATCACTAATTAAGTCAAGAGTTATGAGTTCGCCATCCCCAGTAACAACATCAATTGGGTTTTTAGTATTCCACTGAATTATTTCCTTGTATAGCTCTTTAGTTGATAACCCTCCAATGATGAATTTAGTATCAAATGAAATGGAAAGCACCAGTTCTTTAACCAATTCATAGTTTGTAGTAAAGATATTTAACCCTATAAATGTAGGTTTTTTAGAATCTAAAACACTTATTAATTCACTTAAAGGTAAGCGTTGAGCAACAGCATCAATTAAGGAAACCTTATAACCATTTTCTCTTAATTGTGTACCAATATAGCCAAGGCCCAAAGGTGGCAGTGAGTCTTCATCATATAGAGCATTGAACTCTTTGAATAATGGACTATTTATTAATATGATATGTGGCTTGGTGTTGTTCAATTTCTTTAATTAAATTTTTACATAAATTAAAAGGTATGCGTGTATTAATCTTTATCAATTCATTTATTTTGGTAACGGCCACGGTGCTACTTATCATCTTGGTTAGATAGAGTTCTTTAATTACCCAAAGCGTCCCACAAATAGTAGCTCCTTCATCTTTCCCGGCTTTTCTTAAAAGTTTATCGGCACTTAATAAAGTCGCTTCAATTCTTAATGATAATTCCAATACCGTAGCATCAGCATAACTTATGCCTGTGTGTTTTCCCATAAGCTTAAGAATAGCATCTAATTCACCATCATTTTCTTTTTGCATTCTATTAGCTTTTATATGATTGGCTAACAATTCAGCCTGTGTTTTATCAGTGATTTCCTTAATAACAGATTGAGAGGTTATAACTATATAATCCAGCGAAAGGAATACATCCAATAAATCCAGCTCTATTAAATCAATAATAATACAAGCATCTTTAACAAGTATGTTCTTTGCATTAGCCAATAGGTTTCATTTTTTTAATATCTGCCACAGATAAGTTGGTTAAACTGGCTGCCTTACTTACTGAAATCAATTCCTCGGATAATGCACGATCTATAAGCTGCATAAACCTATTTGACTTTTCAACACCAATATAATTTCCTGGTTCATTCTTCGAACCATACTCCTTATTTAGCCATATAGACCAGCGTTTGTGATAATTGGCAGTAATAATTCCAATTTGTTGAAGCCTATATACCAGTGCACGGATAGAAATTCCAAAATACTCTTTAATGGCAATAAGTTCATTAATTCTTATATAGCTACGTTTGATGCCACCTATCATTTCAATAAGCTTTGACTTTGGAATTAAAAAGCAACTGGCAAAATAGTGACACATTTTTTCAAGTAAACGCTCATTTTCAAGTATGCGTTTAGTGAATTTGAGTATGCTATGTGCTAATTCATGAATAATGGTAAAGCGAATACGCTCCAGTGGTTTATTATCTATATTTATAATTACAAGAGGGCTTCCACCTTCAATATCAATGGCCACTCCATCAATTTCATCACTATGTTCAATAGTATATACTTTTATGCCCACAGACTCTAACATTTCAATTAGATTGCTTATGGGTTGGGTTCCCAATCCCCAGGTGTCTCTTAATATATTAGCTGCTCTTTCAACATCGTCAAGAGAATTGATTTGTAGATTTTCAATAGGGTTTAAAAATGAATTTCCTATTCCAAGGATATTTTCAATTTCAGAGTAGTTTTCATAATAAAGTCTCGCACGTTCTAAAATGATGTCTTCATCTCTTTTAGTCATACTTTTCTTTTTCCTAAAGTCAACAGTTTTAAATTCAACAAAATTGTCTTTCAGGAAAAAATCAACTTTTAAATTTAGCGCATCAGATAGTGAGTTAAGTACAGAACTGCTAGGTTGCATTAATCCTTTTTCATATTTACTCAAGGCTTGTTTAGTAACCTCATTGTCAATTTTTTCTGAAAGTTCACGTAGCGATAGGCCAGCTATCATCCGTGCAGATCGCAAACGAGAACCAAAAATATCTAATCGCATAGTTTTATATTTTAAGCATATTGGTTGACAAATATAATAAAAATAGTTAATTCGTCAACTAAAAGTAAGTAATATGTTTAAAATAAGTATTTTAGTAAGATGAAAAATTTACATCCAGTAGTAGCAAAATGGTTCTCGTGCTGGGAATCAGGCAAAACAGAAGAATTACCAATTTCTGAAGATTTTAGCCATACAAGTCCTTTTGGCACTATACACCCTAAATCAAGGTATATGGATATTGTCAACAAGAACAAAAAAGATTTTTTAGGCAATACACTCACGGTTACTAAACAAATAAGGGAAGGCAATAATGTTTGTGTCCAATTTGAGCAAAAAAACAGCAATACAGGACTAGAAATGACAGTTTGTGAATGGTATATTATTAATGGAGATGAAATTATAGAAATCCGTTCATTTTATAATGTTGGCAATGCTTCTATAAAAGGTTAATGTTTTGGTTTATACCAAAGTAATGAATACCTCCAGAACAGCTCTTTTTTAACAATTGCATTTTTCAATAGTGCTTTTGATAATTCATTGATGTCTTTAAAGCTCATAAATTTATCTAGCTTCGAATGTTCTCTCCAGTATTGCTTTTCAAGCTTTGTAGCAAATAATCTTTTATTGTAAATTAAGTTAAATAGATAATGGTAGAATAATGAAATTACAGAATTTAGAAGATCTTTATTCTTTGGAGTTTTATACAAATCAATAATCAACAACTTTCCACCTGGTTTAAGTTCTTTTTTTGATTTTAAAATAAAATTTTTAAAATCTATATGATGTACAGTTGCAACGGAAACAATGAAATCAAATGTATTGGAGTTGAAATCAGTTTTTAGATAATCACCACATACAAAATCTATATTGTTTTTTGACTTATTTGTATTCGCACTTTCAATCATTTTATTTGACAAATCTATACCTGTCAAATCTTTTGATTTATGATGCATTAAATTACATAATTCCCCTTTTCCACAACCAACTTCCAAAACATGATTTGCATTTATTGGAACCTCATTAATGATTTTGCTATTAAAGTAATTATTGTGATTCCATTTTAAGGAAGGGAGTTCAGAAATCAAATCAAAATCCTTTTCAATAGCAGCTCTCATTTTATTAAATTAATTGTTGACAAAAGTTTTTTAGTAAATGCTATTGATTTCTTTTGGCCATTTTCTTTTTCTTTTTTTTAAAGGAATCCTGTTGTCCAAAAGAGTAATAAAATAAAAATACACCTAAAGCAACTAAAATAGTTTTTCTCATACCCTAAAAGTATTAAAGAGATCAGGTTTTACATAGTAAAAAATTAACCTATAATAATGTAAGCTTTACATGAAGACTAAATCTTTATATTTACATTGTAATTAAAATAATTTAAAGAGTAACTTTTTGATTGCTAAACTGTACATACCAAAACCTCCATTAAATAATTTTATTGAAAGCTTTTTCTATTATAAAGGCTATAATCCAGAGCACAGTTTAGATAGATACTTACCGGATGCTAATGTTACTTTGATTTTTGATTTGACGGATAAACCTAAATTTATCTATGATAATGACAGCTTAAAGGAAATCCAATCATGTAAAAATGTGTGGTTCTCTGGATTTAGGACAGAGCCTATAACTATTCCTTCGGGAAAGGAAAGCGAAATGCTTATAATTAACTTTCTAAAAGGTAAGTCCTTTTCTTTTTTATGTGAGCCATTGAATAATTTAACGAATTATGTTGTTGATGCAGAATTAGTATTAAAAAACGACATATTGAATTTAAGGGATGAAATCCAAAATGCCATCTCTGTTAGCGATAAATTTAATATTCTGGAGAACAATTTATTAAGACATTATATTGACGATTTAAAAATAAATCCATTTGTTGAGTTCGTCATTGATAAAATTACTTCATCACCAAAACTTTGTAGTATAAAGGAAATAGCTGACAAAGTAGGGTATTCGCAAAAACACCTAATAAATATTTTTAAGGCAAATGTTGGGGTTACTCCAAAAGAGTTTTTAAAAGTAATTCGCTTTCAAAAGGCAATTGTAGATATAGAAAATCAAAGAAAAATAGACTGGATTACCGTTGCTAATGATTGTGGGTTTTATGACCAATCACATTTCATTGCTGATTTTAAAAGTTTTTCCGGACTGACACCAGTAGACTATCTAAAACAAAAAGGGGATATTCTTAATTATGTACCTATAAAATAGAGGTAAATTTTTTCCTATTATAAAATATCAATAACTGATTTATTTGCATACTAAACATTAAAAACACATTATATGGAAAATATGATTATTAACCATTGGGCAGTTTTGGCTTGTGCAGTCTTCAATTTAATTTTAGGAGCTTTATGGTATTCTCCAGCATTGTTCTACAAGGCATGGAAAAATGAAAATGGTCTAACAGATGAACAATTAAAATCTGCAAGCCCGGGCAAAATGTATGGCATTAGCTTTTTTCTCGCATACCTAATGTCATATAATATGGCATTCTTTTTAGGAGACGCAAATACTGATATTCAATGGGGAACAACCGCTGGATTTTTAACTGGTTTTGGTTGGGCTGCTGCAATTTTTACTGCTATAGCATTATTTGAACAAAAAAGCTGGAGGTATATATTTATTAATAGCGGCTACATAATTGTATATTTTACTGTTATTGGAGCCATTCTTGGTGCTTGGAGATAGATTAATGGTTAAAGTTTAGTGGTTGTGTATTTATACACGTATTTGGGAATATATTGTAAATCATCAGTTTTTAACAAGTAATGTTTTTACAATATATTTCCTTTTATTTTAAAGGCTTTAGTAACACAAAATTTCCATTTTAGGTTAAATTCTTCCTATCATTTTCTCCTAACATTATTTTCATTTGTCTTATTAATTTTTAATAGCAAAAAACATGAAATCAATTTTATTAATATTTACAATATGTATATCTATGTCATTGTTGGCACAGGAAAACATATCTGTTTTTCCAGAGCATGAAAATCTTATAGGAGGTATTTGGAAAACAGCACCAGGAGCATCTTGGGTAGACGGTACACCATGTAAGCTCTTCATTGAATACCAGAAGGGTTTGGAAGGTGCAATTTTAAAAACAAAAACCCAAGGTAATACCAGCCAAGAATCTTACAAATTTGGTTTAAGAAATGAAGGTATTATTTCCTTTAACAAAGAAGAAAACAAAGGAAAATTCTTTGAGTTTGATATATTCGGTAACTTAACTTCTGGAGAGTTTAAATATCAGGATAAAAACATTTATTATACCTATAAATATCCCATGTACACCGATGATATGGTTCTAACTGATTGTTGGGAATATGTAGATGATAACACCTATAATTTTACGGTTGGAGTTTATGATGAGGTCAACAATAAATGGGAAAAGAAATTTTTAAGTACATCATTTAAAAGAGAATTAAAACAATAAATCGTGGCAAAAACATCTCAAGAAATAGAAAAAGAGTTTATAGATACTCTAAAAGACACTACAAATAATAGTCTTTCAGAATGGATTTCAATAATTAAGAAATCAGAAATAGTTAAGCGTAATGATATAATCAAATGGTTAAAAGAAAAGCATAAGTTTGGCCACATGAATGCATCGTTATTAACTGGAATTTATTTAAATGGTGGTAAACCGGTATATGCAAGTAGTGATAATCTACTTGAAGATCAAATTTCTAAATATGAAAGCTTCAGAGAATTGTTTGAGAGTGTTTCTAGTCAAATTCTCGAACATTTTCCCGATACTCAAATGATTCCAAAAAAAACATATATCTCATATACCGCCAAGAGAGAGTTTGCGGCAATTAATATCAAATCTAAAGAAATAAGATTAGGTATGGATCTCGGCGATAAACCTTTTACTGATGGTTTGGAAAAAGCAAAACTAACTGGGCCAATGCCGAGAATTTCACATATGGTAATGTTACGGGAAGAAAACGATTTTAATTCTAAAACCTTAACTTGGTTAGAAGAATCATATAAAAGAGTAAACTAATGAAATCACAAATAACAATATTATTTATCCTAGTACTTCTAAATAGTTGTGTCAATCTTAATGACAAAAAAGAAGTCAAATCGAAAAAGTATGTATTGGCTTATAATGTGGCCATGAACGAGGAACAAACAGATTACGATGTTTGGACTATAGATCCAGAGACTGGTAAAAAAACAAATATCACGAATAACAGTGATGTCGCTTGGAGCTATAATACTTACAACGATAAAATATACTTCACTAGCGATAGAGATACCTGTAAAAGATGCATCTATTTATACGAGATGGATAAAGATGGTAAGAACATAAGAAAGGTTACTGATTTTCAATTAAGCGACAGTTGGATAAGCTTTAGAAAAAGCGGTTCAGAGATTATTGTCAGTCCTAGTAGAAAAATCGATTCATCTTTTTATATCATAGATAGCAATGGTAAAATTCTGCAAAAAATTTCTACAGGCCTTAAGTATTCAAACGACCCTTGTTTTTCACCAGATGGGAAAAGGATAGTTTTTAGAGGTGGTAAGCAAAAAAGCAAAAGAGTTGAAGGTTTTGATGAAGCTCTTTATGTTATGGATGATGATGGAAAAAATTTAAAACGAATCACTAACTATCCTGCAAATGATACCACAGCGCCTTGGTATGCATATAAAGCGGGTCCTCCTCGATGGCATCCTACGGATAATTTTATATCCTTTCCTAGTTTTCAAAATGGCCAATATAAACTCTATGCAGTAACTCCAGATGGAAAGAAGCAATGGAAATTAATTAATGAAGGAGATGGCTCTGAAGCATATCATTCATGGAGTCCTGATGGAAAATTCCTGGCATTTGAAACAACAGATAATAAGGAAACCCAATATGATATAGCAATCATGGATTGGAAAACAAAGAAAGTAGAAATACTAACAGACTCAACCTATGCTTATGAGCAAGCTCCAAATTTTGTGTTAAGCAATTAGTTAAAGAATTACCCTTTTGTTATGAAAATAAAGTATGCAATATTAATACTAATTCATTTTATCTTTTTAGTAAAGAGCAATGCTCAAGTTAAAGAGACTAATAAAGCAAATGTAGAGTATGAACTGTACTTAACTCAAATTAGTGCAGCTGAAGCATTCTTGCAGTTAAATGAAATCAGTACTGCTAAAGAATATTTAAAAAATTGTGATATCAAATACAGAGGTAAGGAGTGGGATTTTTTAAACGCATATTTAAATCAGAATAAAATATCAATTACTCCCGAGAGTGCAAAATCATTTACTGCTATTCAATTAAGTCCAGATGGTTTGGTTTTAGCTGTTGGAGATAGTGATGGTGTGATAACATTATTTAGCAATACTAATTTTAAAATAATAGACAAAATAAAAGCTCATGATGACCAAGTAACAACATTGGATTTTAATTCTAAATCTAATTTATTGGTTTCAGGAGCTAGAGATCATAAAGTCATACTATGGGATTTAAAAACCAAGAAGAAGCTATTTGAAAATTCAACTTCATTTAGTCAAGGCATTTATAATGTAGCATTCAACCCAGATGATACAACTATTGGAGTAGTATCATGGGAAAGAGAGAACAAAATAGTCAATGGATATATAAAATTATTGAGAACATCCACTGGCACAGAATTTTTTAAATATGATATGGATTCGCACCCAATATCAGGTATAATCTTCAGTAACGATGGTAAAAATGTGATTAGTTGTTCTTGGGGAGAAATAGTAATTAGCGTCAAGATAAATTCAAAGGAATTAAATTGGAAATATGACCTTTCCAATAATGAAGAGTACAACAATTTTCAGAAAATGGATATGTCACCAGATGGAAAAACACTGGCATTGGTTAGTTTAGACCATCGAGTACATTTTTTGAATGCAGAAACTGGAAAATTAAAACACCATATTGAACCTTGGATTGGTCACACAAAGGGCATTAGAAGTGTTAAGTATTCACCAACTCAAAAGTATGTTGCTACAGCTGGAGATGATGAGTTCATTAAAATATGGGATGCGGAAACCTATCAAGAGGTTAATCATTTAATTGGACACGAAGGTTCTGTTATTGGTCTTGAATGGTCTAAAGATGAAAACTATATATATTCCATTTCCAAAGATGGTACCTTAAAATCCTGGGATTTATCTTCACCATTTATATCTCATTATGATGTTTGTAAGGATGGGCCTTGGCAATTGCCAATAACAAATGATGATACTCTTTTCGCTGCCCCTTGTTCAGATGATAATTTGGCAATATATACAGTGAAGAAAGGAGAGCAAGTTTTTAATGTACCAGATAAAAATGGACTTTGTGGTGATTTTAATGATGATGGTAGTTTATTGGTTACAGCTGATTTTGATGGAGTTGTCAATTTGTGGGATGTAAAAAAAGAACTTCCCAAAATGACCTACAAAGGACATACTTCAAGAGTAAATGGAGTAGCCTATATTAATAGAACTAATCAAGTTGCTTCCGCAGGAGATAATACTTTAAGAATTTGGAATCAAGATAGTGAAGAAGCGACAAAAGTAATAAACTTCAAAAATCCACCTTTTCGAGTTGTTTTAAATTCAGATGAATCAAAGTTGTTTGTTGGCTTTTATAATGGTAATGTAAAAATATTTGATACAGATAATTGGGATGAGGTTATGTCATTTGAAACAGAAAATAAATTAAATGAAATAGCATTAAGCCCCAATAATGAATATTTGGCAATCCTTGAGGGAAATAAAATTGATGTTAGGAATACTAGTAATGGTCAACAGCTGTATTTGTTAGATGAGCACACTGATAGTTGCTATGCTATTGATTTTTCACCAGACGGAGCATATTTAATCAGTGGTTCTTATGACCAAACTTTTAAATTGTGGGATTTAAAAACAGGTAAATGCACACTTACTTTTCATGGTTTACAGAATGTGGTTTATCAAACAAGGTTTTTAAGTACTGGAAAACTATTGGTTAGTACTTCAGGAGGAGAAATATTTTATTACAATTTTTAAGAATCATAAACTTCTAACACAAAAATCAAATTTCACATAACTTTTTAGACATTGATAAAAAAAAGAACTTCGTCTAGTATTAAAAAATGTGCTATCTTATAGGAGGTGACACCTTTTGGTACTTGTTTTAAATGATAAGAAAAAAGAAAAATTAATTTTAAAAATCACAAAATTTATCATCTAAAATGAAGGTATTAAAATTAGTAGTATGTTTGGTTTTATTTTCCCATTTATCTTGTAAAAAGCAACCCCAAACTAATAATTTATTTTCTGAAAACAAATATCAAGCTTCGGAAATAAACAATGGAAGTGACCAGGTTTATAAAAATATTGAAATAGCAAAGAAATCTTTTGAAGCATTCAATAAACACGATTGGCAAGAACAAGCAAACTATTTTTCAGATTCTTGTTCGTATTTAGATCCATCTTATGGGGATTCTCCCGTTGTAAAAAGCAGAAAAGAAAAAATAGAAAAGTATTCAAAAATGGAGCAAATGTCACCAGATATAACGGACAGCATTACTTCAATTTTTGGCGTAAAAAACAAAGTAATCGTTCAATTTACCTCATCAGGTACCGCAAAGACAGAGCAGGGATATTACAAATGGAGTTTGCCTATCTGCTGTATTTTCACATTTAAAGATGGTCTAATAGTTAAAGATGAAACTTATTATAATAGAGGAAAATGAAAAATATATTATCTATGATACTGTTTTTTATTTCATTTACCAATTGTTATTCTCAGGAAATACCGAAGTGGTTGGTTCAAGAATGGGAGTCCAAAGTTAAAGATTCCGGTATTTGGATTGCTCATAACTCAAAGTATCAAAATGAAAACGAACCTTATGACGCCTATGGACAAAAATGGGAATGGGGTATAGGAAAGAAAAGCTTAAAAGGGAAACTCTTTGCAATAAAAGATGGTAAAGAATTAGGTACGATTTGGGAGTTTCGTCTTTTTTGGGATCCTCTAAAAAAGAAAGCCTTTATCCAACAATTTGGTGGAGATGGCACCTATGGTATAGGAGAACTCATTTACGATAAAGAAAATGTAAGCAGATCACTTCAAACATTTTCTAACCCTGAAGGAATAGTTTATAAAATAGGTCATTTATCAGACTATAATCATCCAGATTTTTTTAAAACGATATCCTTTTCTATTACCGAAGATGGATTGTGGAAAGAAAATAGAGTTTATATCTGGAAATTAAAAAATTAGAATTATTGAATGTTAGTCATAAAAAACCATAAGCAATAACTTTTTTTAAAATAATCATCATGAAAAACTTATTTAATGCTTTGTCGATAATAGCTTTTATTATAGCACTTAATACACTTTCGTGTTCTTCAAAATCAAAAAAAACTTCATATGAAACTCAAGAATCCAAATACGAAGCTAAAGAAATGAAACATGAAATCGGAAAAATTGTGGATGTATCAACCACTAAAGATGAATGGGTACAAGAACACTACATTATAGTTGAAGGTACGTTAAAAGATATTTGGAATTATTATACATCATCAGAAGCAATGAGAACTCATGTAGCACCTTTTATCAATGTTGATTTTAGAAATGGAGGGAAATGGGAAGCTTCTTATAATTTATCTGCTAAACTTGGTGATTCTGAAAACTTTATTAATGAAGTGATTAATGTAATTCCTTATCGTCAATTCTCTACCAAAGGCATACGTGCACCATTTGATATAGAAGCTATGAAAAGCTTAAGATCTACTATGATGTTTGAAGACCTTGGAGACAACAAGATAAAAGTTAGTGCTATTACCACGGGTTGGATGGGTATCACTGATGTTGATTACCGGAAAAAGGTTTTTGAAATGTCAGGTAAAACCAATCCTGAAATATTGAAATGCCTTAATGTAAGGTTGACCCAAGGACCTTTAAATTGGGAAAAAATATTAAACCAAAACTAATACTATATGGACAAAGCATTACAAACAATGATTGATAACATGCTTGAGAAAACAGGTAAGTCTCTGGAAGAATGGATTCAAATTTTGAATAACAAATCATTCGAAAAACACTCACAAGCTGTAACTTTTTTAAAAGAAGAGTATAATGTAACCCATGGGTTTGCCAATACTATTGTAACCCTATCTAAAACTGATGGAACAAGTGAAAGTGAGTTACTTTCAAATCAATATAAAGGAAAGGAGACCCTAAAACCCATCTATGATAAGATTGTCAATGAAATAAAGGCTTTTGGAGACGATATTAAAATTGTGCCTAAAAAAACGGAAGTTAGTATAGAAAGAAAAAGAAAATTTGCAGTTATAAAGGCAGCTACCAATTCCAGGATTGATTTAGGTTTAAAACTAAAAAATAAACCTATAACCTCGCGTCTTGAAAGCTCTGGACCTTTTGGAACAATGTGCACCCATAGAGTAAGGCTGTCCTCAATTAAAGATGTTAATACTGAGTTGATAGAATGGCTAAAAGAAGCTTATACTGTTTCCGGTTAATCCTTGCCTAAAATGATGTGAATTTTATGAAAGCTATAAGAAGAAAAAAATAATGGGTAAGCAATTAATTATGTGAATATGGATTCACACTATATTTCATTAGTATCTGGCTATAGTTCAGTAGTAGGTTTATGGTTTTTATTGAATTATAAATTTCCCTCCATATGGAAGGAAGCCGAAAAGATTGATTTTAAAAAGCCCTTTTTAGAATTTATCTTTGCTTTACTGACAGTACTGGTAATACTTTTAATTGGCCAATTATATATTCAAGGTCTTTTGATTAAAAGCAACGGAAACGATTTTTTGGATGCCTTAAACCAATTTATAATATTTTCTCCAGTATTTTTTCTGCTTTTAATAAGAAAACAATCAGTTAAAACAGTATGGCTTTCCAAAACAAATATAGTTATCCATCTATTTTTAGGTCTTTTATTGGCGTTTTTTGGAATTCTAATCTATTGGTTAACTCGAAGTGATTCCAATAACTTTACCAATATCATTATCAATATTTACAATTATAAAAACATATCGCATTTGGTTCAGGTTTTTATGGAGGATATTACAATTGCTTTAGTCTTTGTTAGGCTTTCTGCATGGATTGGTAATAAAAGGTCAATTATACTTGTTTCTGTCCTATTTGCGGTTTCTCATATTCCAAGTTTTATAGCAGAAGGAGCTTCTTTAATGCAATTGTCCAGCTTATTCCTGGACACTTTTATTGGTGTTATCGTATTTTTTGCATTAAGTAGGTCTAGAGATATTTTATGGTTTTTTATGGTTCATTTTGCTATGGACATGACACAATTTTATGGATGAAATTCATAACTAAACCTATCCGACATGAAAAAAGTAGAAGTAATAGTAGAAATAAACACAACCCCTGAAAAAGTAATACAAGCATTTACTGATCCAGTTATGTTGAATGAATGGTGGGGTGTTGAAAAAAGTTTGATACAAAAAAAAATAGGTGGAATTTATACCCTTGCATGGAAAGTTATGGAAAATGGCATCGGATATATTTCAACAGGTATTATAAAAAAATACAGTCCTATTGGAGAATTGGCAATTAATAATTTTGTTTATCTAAATCCAGGAAAACCCTTTTTAGGCCCAATGAATTTGACTGTTAAATCTTATAAAAAAAATGGTATAACCAATGTTTACCTTTGTCAGGATGGTTATAAAGATAGCGATGAATGGGATTGGTACTACCAAGCAGTAAAAGAGGCTTGGCCAGTTGTAATGCAACAATTCAAAAAATATTTAGAAAGTAAATAATCAATGTTGTCTAAAGCATAAATGTTAAAAATGTTGAGTTGCTAATAGTAAATAGCTCTTTTTGTAATCAATTAGTATATTTGATTTACATTTTTAATAGGATATGATTTTCTTTATAGCAGCCATTCACGGTGTAATATTGGGGCTACTTGTAGCAAACCACAAGAAATATGGCAAACCTAATTCAAATAAAATTTTGGGTTTTGCTATTTTGTTTTTTTCAATCTGTTTGGCAGAATATGGACTGTATACCAGTGGTCTATTCATCAAGGTACCTCATCTTATAACCAGTACAAATGTATTTCTCTTTTCGGTACCACCATTGATGTATTTTTATACAAAAAGTAGGCTTTCTTTAAAAATTAACAGATTTGATTATTTAAGTTTTATTCCGGTACTGATTTATTTTGTTTTAGCAATACCATTTTATGTGTTGTCATCAGAAGATAAGATTAATGTACTTACAAAATCCCAGGGCAACTTTATTATTTTTCATCAATTTTGGGCTTTTTATTATTTAATACTTTGGATGGTTTTTGGTTGGATGAGTTTAAAAGTAATTTCAAAGCAAAAACAGGTTGGTAGTTATAGTTCTCAAGAGAAAAAGGAATTGAAATGGTTAAAATCCATAATGATTACGTTTATGGCTGTAGCCTTATTGGACGTTGCATTTTATTTTATAGGCAATAACATAACTGGATTTAGAACAATAGCAGCATACATTACTACTACAGTACATGCATTGATTATTTACACAATGGGTTATTTGGTGATTCTTAACCCAAAAATTTTATTTGACCAAAAACCGGCACAATATGAACGTTCTGCGCTTTCAAACGATACAGCTAAAAGAATTTTAAAAGAGATTATACAGTATGTTGAAAATAACAAACCTTATCTAGACAGCAACTTAAGAATGTCCCAACTTGCAGATGAATTATCGATTTCAAGTAATCAATTAAGTCAGGTGCTGAATCAAGAATTAGATAAAAACTTCAACGAGTTTATTAATTCGTATAGGGTTAAAGAAGTACAGGAAAGGTTGAAAGAGAATAAATTTCAAAATCTTACTATTTTGGCCATTGCAGAAGACAGTGGCTTTAATAGCAAGAATGCCTTTAATCGTGCTTTTAAATATTATACAGGTGTGACCCCAAGTCAATATAAAAAATCGATTAAAAAAAATACTGCTATACTTTAATTTTTTGTTAATCTTCCTAAAAAACATATCACAACACTATTTTTTGTGTCGTCTTATAAAATGACACTTCAAATAAAATCAGTTTTTGCAATTTAGCGGAAATTAAAACTCTTATTATGGAAGTAAATTATATAGCTGTTATTGTTGCTGGTTTTTCAAGCTTTATTGTTGGTGGTATATGGTATTCGCCATTATTATTTTTAACTACTTGGATGAAGGAAAATGGTTTTTCTGAAGATCAATTAAAAAAATCGAATATGAAAAAAATATTTGGTTTTTCTTTTTTGCTATCTATAATTATTGCATTTAATTTAGCTGCCTTTCTTGGTAAGGATTCAGGTTTTATTTGGGGTATGTCTGCAGGTGCTTTGGCAGGTATCGGATGGGTAGCAGCTGCTTATGGAATCACATATCTTTTTGAGAGAAAATCTTTTAAATTGTGGTTAATAAATGCAGGATATCATGTCATAACATTCACGGTAATGGGAGCAATTATTGGAGTTTGGCAATAACTAATAGTTGGGTCAAATAAAATAGTTGTTGTGTTTCATTGTCAAATAAACGTTCAAACAATAATTGAAGGGAATTGAAGATATTTTAAAGCAATTTGATAGAGATATCGATGTGCTTGAAGAAGATATTGAAGATGTTTTAATTAAAGCAGAAAAGGGTATAAAACTTGCCAAAAACGTATTAATCACATTACGTCTTCAAATCATTCAGAACGGCTTTAAAAATGTTAAAAATGAGATTCATTTTTTTAAAAACATAAAACCACATATTTACAGTCGTCTTATTTACTATGTAAAACTTTTTAATATAGAAAGTAAACGGCCTAGAGGTAGTTCTAAACCTCAAAAAAAATATTTAGATTATCAAATAGATAAGCTTCAAAATTATTTTAATGACAATCTCGAATTCTACCAATATTTTAGAAGAGGAGGCACGTCTTTAGATTCTCAATATTTTGTCAGGGGAAGGGACGATATTAGGTTGCATCCTGATAACTTTCATTTTTTCACAGATGAGAAATTCTCGACTAGTCATGATTCTTCAGTAGCTGCAATCATGGCCTACGATATGTTAATAGTATATTTAAAACAGGAAATCGATAAACTTGAAAACAGAAATGGTATGGAAACAATCATGCAAGCAAATCAATTTAGCTCTAAACTCTTTTGGACGAGTAGTAAAACCGACTTAATAGAGTTAATCTATGCCATTCATAGTAGTGGGGCAATAAATAGCGGAACTGCAGATATTAAGGAAATGGCCATGGCTTGTGAGCATATTTTTAATATCGATTTAGGCAACTATTATCATACATTCGTTGAAATAAGATCTCGAAAGTCAAATACCACTAAATTCATTGATAAGCTAAAAGAATCACTTATGCAACGAATAGAAGAATCAGACGAATAACTACTATCGTTCTTAAACAAACCTTGATTTGTTGTTACAATCTTTCTAATTAAAAACACCCAACTTGGGTACAACTATGGAAAGAAATTTAAAAATCTTTTATCCATAATTATTGCATTTATTTAATACCCTACATTACTTTTTGTTTTTTCAATCGAAATCATAATCAACTATAAATTATGATAGAAAAATCGTTCTATACTATGGAATAGCTATTGAAATTATATAAAAATACTGCCTTTGTTTTGTACCCAGAAAGTCAAATCACATTAATAGCTACTGCTGCGAAATGAGCCATAATAACTATTTGGAAATACCCACCAAGATGTTTAGTGGCGAATTACATCTGACAATTAAAAAAATAATTTAAAACAGATGAATGTAAAAGTTCAAGGCGGTAGCTATTTAAATTAAAACCTTATTATGGCAGCGAATATTATAACAACAGAAGATCTTCGTGAATTCAAAGAAGAATTACTGGAAGACATTAAAGCAATTATTAACCACCAATCAGGTTTCTCACCTAAAAAATGGCTCAAGTCTCCAGAAGTTCGAGACTTGTTAAGTATCTCACCAGGAACATTACAAAATCTTCGCATCAATGGAACACTACCCTACACAAAAGTTGGTGGCGTTATCTATTACGACTATGAAGAAATCCAAAAAATAATGGAAGAAAACCGTATTCATAACAAGTTTTAAATATTACTGTCATTCCGTACTTGATACGGAATCCATCTTCCTTTTGGGAGACATAGAGGGGCATATGAAAGAAGTAAATTATATAAAGCATTTGAATGCTGTATTCATCCAATTCTCAAAAGACAGTCGCTTAAACCCAACCCATATAAGTTTATATATGGCTTTATTCCAGATATGGAATAACAACAGATTTACAGAAGAATTTTATGTTAATCGAGATGAGGTGATGTCGTTTTCAAAAATTGGTTCAAATACAACCTATCATCGTTGCATAAAAGAGTTAGATTCTTGGAAATATTTAATGTACACACCATCACACAATCCATTTCGAGGAAGCAGAATCAAGATGTTTAATTTTTGGACAAGTGATAAACAAGCAGTGTACCAATACAATCCCAAAAATGAACAAGCACTGGTATCTATATATAAAGATAATAAACTATATAAAGATATTAAAGAAGGAGATTTTAAAAATTCAAATTTTAAGGATTCAAAAGAAGATGATAAACAACAATCAACTTCACCAAATATGGACAACCTTAAAGTAAGTAAAAACAAAAACTACAATGAGCCTTTATGAAAAACGAGCAACCACATATCATTATCGAAAAAGGAGTGCAATACAAACTCGGAGAACTAAAGGACAATCATATTCATTACGATTTCAAAAGCATGCTTATTTATCTTGATGCAAAAGGAAAATTGATGTTTGGTAAAAACTTCAAGATTTATGAAGAAGATGAGGTTGTGATTTATAAACTGTGTATCTATTTCATTCGCGATTTTGAGGCTTGTGAAAAATTAAATATAGATCCAAATAAAGGCATTCTTTTGTCTGGTCCAGTTGGTTGTGGTAAGACAAGTTTAATGAAGCTGTTAAGGTACGTTGTTCCACATCATAAATCGTATGAAGTCATTCCGGCAAGAAACATCACATTTGCTTTTAACAATATTGGTTACAAAACCATTCAAGAATATGGTAACAGTAATTTCTATTGTTTTGACGATTTGGGTGTAGAAACAACCGGAAGACATTTTGGAAAGGATTGCAATGTAATGGGTGAAATTCTATTATCTCGCTACGATTTATTTCTTCAGCGAAAAATTAGAACACACGCAACCACAAACCTTAATGCTCAAGAGTTAGAAGAAAGATATGGCAATAGAGTACGTTCCAGAATGCGACAGCTTTTCAATTTGATCGCTTTTGGTAAGGAAAGTAAAGACAAGAGAATTTAAAAGAAACTTGAAAATGATTTCATAGATTTGTTGTTATGTTAAACGAAAAAAATATTAAATCACTTATTGCTTCAGGAGAGGGTTATAATGTTGAATTTAAGGTTAGTATACCAAGTAAAATTAAAGATGTTACTGAAGAAATTTGTGCTTTTGCCAATGCAGCTGGAGGGACACTTCTTTTAGGTGTGGACGACAACAATGTTGTTCAAGGAGTTGCTTTTAATAATGCTAAACGTTCTGCACTTCAAAATTCAATAAATGAAATATCGCCTACTTTACATTGTGAGATTTATACCGTAAATGTAGATTCCAAAGATGTTGTTGTTATTGAAGTTCCTTCTGGGGACAATAAACCCTACGTGTTATCGGGAGCAATTTATGTCCGTCAAGGACCCAATTCGCAAAAACTGACTACTGTTGAAGAAATGAGAGATTTTTTTCAACAAGCCGATAAAATTTACTTTGATGAAGCACCTTGTAAGGCAATTGATATTAATCAAGATATTCCTGATGGTAATATTAATCAGTTTAGAGAATTA